>ERZ773062.39-NODE-39-length-133438-cov-11.020055_pt1 | contig 133438 bp, 122 predicted proteins | sample MGYA00580626_ERZ773062 | MGnify/ENA primary metagenome ERZ773062 (study PRJEB29015, sample SAMEA2738003) | human oral metagenome | biome: human oral; feature: human-associated habitat; material: dental | place: China | collected 2058 ... | reverse complement strand
TGTTCTCTTTTTTGTAAGGAAAAAAATTTACGTCAAAGTAATTTTAAAGAAAAGTCTATGATATCTCATCCCAAATAGTAGTGAGCTTGTTAAAATTATGCTTGAAAAACAATATCAAATTATAGTAAAATATACTAAAGAATAATAATATAAAAGGAGGTATGAGTATGGAAAATTTATTAAGTGGTGTAGAAGATACATTATATATTCCTCTTGTAGCAAGAATATATGTGTCTGAAAAATTTCCGAAATTTTTTTATGATGAAAAAGCACTGTTTTTAAAGCAATATATTCCTAAGAATCTTATAGAAAAAAATGCTAATGAATATTTTCATATGGCAAGTGTGTGCAGACAAGATGTAATAGATAAAATGATAATAAAATTTCTTGAAGAAAACGAGCAAAGTAATGTTGTATTTTTAGGAGCCGGCTTAGAAACATCTTATAATCGCATTAATAATAAGACAGCTAAATTTTATCAAGTAGATTTACCTGATGTTATAGATATTAGAAAAAGAGTGCTTGGAAACTCAGAAAATGAAAAACTGATATTCGGAGATATGTTTGCTCTTGAATGGATAAAAGAAATAGATACTCAACTACCGACAATAATTGTTGTTTCAGGAGTATATCAATATTTTGATAAAGATAAAATTGTAGATATGATAAAAAAAATGAAGTCTATTTTTCCTAAAGGAGAATTGGTGTTTGATGCAACAAATTCCAAAGGGCTGGAAGTTGCGAATAAATATGTTAAAAAAACCGGAAATGTTAATGCTCAAATGTATTTTAGTATAGATAATCCTAATGAATTTGTAAAACTTACAGATACAAGACTGGTTGAATTTCAAGGTTTTTTTGAACGAGCATTAAAATCTTGTTCCGGTTTGAAAATAAAAACTAAAATATTTATGTATTTTGCAGATAAACTCCATAGGACATTTGTTGTTCATTTGAAGTTAAATTAGTATTAATTTTTTGCTTTAAAAATGAGATTATATCAAATAGGAGGATAATGTGAAATATTATGTTTATGGTATGGATTTTCGAGATTTTTTTCGAAAGATCTTTTTGCCTTGGATATTAAGTTTTATTATTGTTTTTTGCTTTGAAACTTTGCTGCTTTTTCGTTTTTTTGAATATTTTAAATCAAAGCAGCTTATTATTGGAATTTCTTTTTGGGTTATTGCACTACTGTTCGGAGTTTTTTTGACTTTAGAGGGAATAGCAATTTTATCTTTTTTTCAGTATTTTAATAGACATAGAATTAAATTATTTTGCTTAGGAGTATTTGAAAAAAAGGTCGTAATTGAGAGTAATGGCGCAAAACAGGTTATTTTATTTGATGATATTTTAGAGGTTAAATATCATTCAGGTAGATATGCAGAAATACGAGGACTAAGAATAAAAGCTAATGAAATTAATATTGGAATTTCATGTCTAGGAGATAGACTTAATCTAAGTGAAAAAGAAGATGATGTTGAACAATTTGACCAATTTTTTAATACTTTTGAAGAGAAAACTGAACTTTTTCTTGAAGAGAACGGAAGTGAATATGGCAGAAATAATGAGTGTATTCGCTTGAAAAAAATTAAAAAATGAAATAAATAAATTGTAATCATGGAGGTAATATGAACAAAATTTTATTCCTAGGTATATTAATTTTATTTGGAGTAGTATTTTTATATTTAATGTTTAATCCACCAAGAGCAAAAAAATATAATTTAAAAAGGTTAAACTTAAATGATGATAATAACTTAAATTCTGAAATTCTTGGAAAAGAGCTGTTTGTAGCAAAAAGTAGTAGAAAATTTATTTTGCCGACAGAATTTGATTTATGGACTGAAATTGTTCTTTTTGAACATTGCATTGTATTTAAAAGAAATAATAAGGAAAAGAAGTTATATTTTTCTGAAATAAATGAGATAGAACCGATGCTTATTAATTCGTTTTTTGTAAATGGTAAATACTTTGGGTATATATTCAAGTGTAAAGATAATAGTGTTATTGTAAAAAGTAATAATATAGAAGATTTAGAGTTATTTATGGAAAAACTTTTTGAACTTTTTCCAAAAGAAATGGTAAGAGAAATTTAAAAAATTGTCGATGTGAGTTTTAAACTTTATAGGAAACTGTCAAGTATTACAAAGCTGATATAGAAATATAGCTTAAAACCGGGATAATATAAGACAAAAAAGAGATAAAACAAAAAGTTTGAGAAGGAAACTAAAATGAATCAATACTTGAAAGAAACTAAAATGCTGGATTTTTCAAATCCGAGTATTCAAAAATTAATAGAGATGAAATGTTGGAAAGAAAAAAATAAGTTTGACTGTCTTAAAGCTATTTATAATTTCGTAAGAGATGATATAGCATTTGGCTACAATGTGGATGACAACATTCCTGCTTCTAAAGTTCTTAAGGATGGATATGGTCAATGCAATACAAAAGGAACTCTTTTTATGGCATTGCTTCGTGCCTGCAAAATTCCTTGCAGAATACATGGATTTACCATAGATAAACAACTACAAAAAGGTGCAATGAGTGGATTTGTTTATAAAAATGCACCAAAGAATATATTTCACAGTTGGGTTGAAGTGTATTTTGAAGATAAATGGTATGAACTGGAGGCTTTTATACTGGATAAAAAATATTTATACAAGTTGCAGAAACGATTTGCAAACTGCACAGGATTTTTTTGTGGATATGGTGTTGCGGTAAAGGATTTTCAGCATCCAATAATTGATTTTGACAGAAACAATACATACATACAAAGCGAGGGAATAACTAAGGATTTTGGAGTATATGATTCTCCGGATGAATTATTGAAAAATCATCATCAGGAGTTATCAGGCATCAAGACTTTTTTATATAGACATTTGGGAAGACATTTGATGAATTGGAATGTAAAGAACATAAGAAATTCCTAAATCTCAGTTTATTACAAAAATAACTAAATATAACTAATACAGAAACAGTAAATTAAAAAAGTTTACTGTTTTTTTGTCTTTGAAATTTTATAATATGACAAAAAATGTCAGGTTGTGATATAATAGACATAGGTGATGTTAAGAAATGAGAGATAGTAGATTATTTAGAATATTATATTATGTTTTGGAAAAGGGAAAAGTTACAGCAAATGAACTTTCTGAAAAATTTGAAGTATCAGTGAGGACAATATATCGAGATATTGATGTGATTAGCTCTGCTGGAATCCCGATTTATGCCACACAGGGAAAAGGTGGAGGAATAGAGATAGCAGATGATTTTGTATTAAAAAAATCTTTGCTTTCTGAAAAAGAGCAGGAACAGATTTTAGTTGCATTAAAAGGTTTAGAGGGAATAAATAAACAATATGAAAATGAGCTTTTAACAAAATTGTCTGCCTTTTTCAAAATTAAAAATACAAATTGGATTGAAGTTGATTTTACAAATTGGCAAAGAGGTAATGAATATGACGAATTGTTTAATGATATAAAATCAGCAATTATAAATAAAAATATTATTAGATTTACATATTTTTCAAGCAATGAAAAAGAGACAAGTAGAGAAGTAAAGCCGATTAGACTCTTATTTAAGGGTTGGGATTGGTATGTTTATACCTTTTGTTTACTTCGAAACGAATTTAGATATTTTAAATTATCAAGGATTAGGGATTTAAAAATTCTTGATGAAAATTTTGAAGATAGTTATGAAGATGTTGTTCTAATAAAAAAAATGGAGTATAAGGATACTGTCCATGTTAAGTTAAAATTTGACAGAAAAGTAGCTTTTAGAGTTTATGATGAAATGGGAGATATTAAAGAAGATGAAGAAGGTAATTTATATGCAGAAATAGAGCTACCAAATGATTATAATCTTTATAATTATATTTTTTCTTTTGGAGAATCCGTAGAAGTTTTAGAGCCGATAGAAATTAGAAATAATATTAGAGATATGATAAATAAAATGTCTAGAATATATAATATGACAAGAGGTGTCAGGTAATCTTTTGTATAATTAATATATAAGATACAAAGGAGGTTTATTATGAAATACGAATGGAAGAAAAACGAAAAAGATTTATATGGTGTTAAACAAAAACCACAGTTAATTGAAATTCCAAGTGCATATTATATTATGATTAAGGGAGAGGGTAATCCAAATGAGATCGACTTTTCCAATAGGGTTTCTGCTTTGTACTCTCTTGCATATGGAATAAAGATGCTATTTAAAAATATGGAAAAAGAAGAATTGGAATATTCTGATTTTACTGTATTTCCACTTGAGGGAATTTGGGAGAAATCAGATGATGAGGAATTTGATAAGAATAAATTGAAATATACAATTATGATTAAACAACCTTATTTTATTACAAAGGAAATTTTTTATTTAGCTTTTGAAAAAGTGAAAAAGAAAAAGCCAAACGAATTATATGATGAAGTAAGTTTTGATTGTATTGAAAGTAAAAAGGCAATTCAGATTTTGCATATTGGTAGTTTTGATACAGAGATTGAGTCCTTTGAAAAATTGGATAATTTTGCAAATGAAATGAATTTAGAGATAAGTGAAAAATTTCATACAGAAATATACTTAAATAATAAAAATCGAACTGCAGAAGATAAACTTAAAACAATATTAAGATACAATGTGAAATAAGGAGGCTTATTATGGCTAGACCAACTACTAAAGAAGATTTAATTATTAGCGCAAAAGAAAATTATGAAAAGTTAAATGAATTGATTTCTAAATTGTCAGAAAAAGAGCTGAATACTCCTTTTGACTTTTCTGCTGACGAAAAAAAGAAAGAAGCACATTGGAAAAGGGATAAAAATTTAAGAGATATTTTAATTCATCTATATGAATGGCATATGTTAATTTTAAATTGGGTAAATTCCAATCAAAATGGGGAAGAAAAGCCCTTTATACCAAAGCCTTATAATTGGAAAACCTATGGTGATATGAATGTAGAATTTTGGAAAAAACATCAAAATACACCTTTAGAAGAGGCAAAGAAAATGATTAATAAATCTCATAAGGATGTTTTAGTTTTGGCTGAAAAGTTTTCAAATGAGGAATTGTTTTCTAAAAATGTTTTTAAATGGGTTGGAGGGAGTACATTAGGTTCATATTTTGTAAGTGCTACTTCAAGCCATTATAATTGGGCGATTAAGAAGCTTAAAGCACATCAAAAAATTGTAAAAAATGATTCTAAATAGAAAAGAGATTAGGATGCATTTTGTAAAAGTAAAAGGAATATTATCTTCTAAAAACGGAATGAATTTGTTTCGAGGTTGTACACATGGCTGTATTTATTGCGATTCAAGAAGTAAATGCTATCAGATGAATCACAGTTTTGAAGATATTGAAGTAAAAGAAAATTCAATAGAGCTTTTGGAAGATAGACTTAAAAGAAAAAGAAAAAAATGTATGATAGGTATGGGGTCAATGACTGACCCTTACATTAATGAGGAACTTAAACTTAATTATACAAGAAAAGCATTAGAAATAATAAATAAATATGGTTTTGGACTTACACTTATCACAAAGTCATCAAATATAATTAGGGATTTGGATTTGTTAAAAGAAATTAACTCCAAGACAAAATGTGTTGTTCAAATGACACTAACAACCTATGATGAAAGACTATGTAGGATAATTGAACCCAATGTTTCCACTACAAAGGAAAGATTTGAAACCTTGATTAAATTAAGAGAAGCAGGAATACCTACAGTCGTGTGGATGACTCCGATTTTACCTTATATTAATGATACAGAAGAAAATATTAGAGGTATTTTAAATTATTGTAAAGAGGCAAAAGTAAAAGGAATTCTCTGTTTTGGAATGGGACTGACATTACGAGAAGGGAATAGGGAATACTTTTATTCTAAACTAGATAAACACTTCCCATATCTTAAAGATAAATATATTAGAGAGTTTGGAAATTCTTATGTTATTAACAGTAGAAATAATTATAGATTAATGAAAATTTTTCGAGACTTCTGTGAAAACGAAAAAATTATGCATGATTATAATAAAATTTTTAGCTATTTAAATACATTTGAAGAAAAAGAAATATCTAAACAACTAAGTATTTTTGATTTGTAATAAAAACTAAATAAATAACAGTTTTATGAAAGAATATTCTTTTTTAGAGTATTCTTTTTTTGTTGAAATAAGAAGTAAAAATATGATATTTTTGTAGTGTATGTATCTTTGATACATTCACTTTTGTTTGCAACAAAAGTATGAGATTTCCGCAGTCGATTGTACCCAAATCAAAGATTTGGACAATCTTTGCGTCAGACCTACTATAGATTATTTACAAGTAAATAATCTAAGTTAGGGCTAGATTGACTACACTCAGCTATGCTTCGTTTCGGTCGAAATGACGTATAAAGAAGAATGCTTTGTTTAGGAGCTATACGTTAAAAGTAAATAAACTTCAAATATATAAACTTATATAATAAGTAAAATACTTCACGTCATAGCAAAAAGCAAAGTAAATCTCCTAACACGTCATCTCGACTGGAGTGAAGCGGAGTAAATCTAGCCCTAACTTTGTTTGCTTGTAAACAAAAGTAGGTCTTGACGGGGTCGTTGTATCATTTGATACAATGACTCTGGAAATCTCCTAAGGCTCCGTGCTTGTAAACAAAAGTAGGCCTGACGGAGTCATTGTGTACAACGACTCCGGAGATTTCCTAAAGCCCTTTAACTATTAAATTTACTATATCTAATTTAAGATGTAAAATAGAATTATAAATATTTCATTTGGGTAATATAGTAAAAAGAGGGTGATTATATGAATAGAAACAAAGAACGAATGTTGGATTTTTTAGTAAAAGCATTTATAGCTGATTCGGATAATTATAAAAATATGGAAATTCCTGAAGATGAAACTCAAAAAAAGGTAGTTTTACGTTCTCTTATGAATATCCGTATGCCTAGAAAAATGGATGATGAAGTTTTAAAAGTTCAAGATGAATATTTAAAACTTTGCGCAGAAGAAAAGGGAATTGTAGAGCTTAAGGATATTCCAATTATTAAAGATGTTTTTTCCATTTGGCAAGGAGATATTACAAGACTTAAGGTTGACGCTATAGTTAATGCGGCGAATTCAATAATGCTTGGATGTTGGGCTCCTATGCATCTATGTATTGACAATCAAATCCATACTTATGCAGGAATACAACTAAGATATGATTGTAACGAAAAGATGCAGGAACTTAAGAAAAAATATGGGCAAGATTATGAACAACCTACTGCTGTTCCGATGCTTACAGGTGCCTATAATCTACCTTCAAAAAAAGTAATTCATATAGTTGGTCCAATAGTTTATGGAGAGCTTACGAAAGAGTTGGAAAAAGAATTAGCTGACTGTTACGAAAAAACTTTGGATATGTGTTTAGAAAATGGACTTAAAAGTGTAGCATTTTGTTGTATATCAACAGGCGAATTTCGTTTTCCAAAGGAAAGAGCAGCAGAGATTGCAATTGATACAACTAAAAAGTGGGTTTTAGAACACCCTTTAGCTATGGATAGGATCATTTTTAATGTTTTCAAAGACGAAGATAAAAAATATTATGAAAAAATGATATAATATTAATGATTATACTATTTTAAAAAGGAGATAATTATGAGTTTTGATTTATTTGTCTTTGAAAAAATAGAAGAAATAAAAACTTCTTTGGATGTATTTGCATATCAGGAGGAGTTCACAGAATATAAAAAAAATAAAGATTATGAATCTTTAGAGGGCTGTTCTCGTGTAATATCCTGTTGGGCTAAAAAAATGTTTGAAAAATTTCCACCAATAAGTGGGGAGTATGCTTTGCCTGATGAGATTGCCTATGCAACAGAAGATTCAGAAAATCATTTGACTGATTATAGCTTAGGAAAGAATGGAGCATATTGTGCATTCTCATACAATGTTGAAGATGAGGCTTTGGAATTTATAAAAAGTATTGCTGATGAATATGGTGTAGGAATTTATAATCCTCAAAGTAGTGATGCGATTTTCTGCAAAGGGATTGATATATTAAAATGTAGAACAGAAAGCATAGACGACTTCGAATGTGATTGGGAAAATATTGAAAACTTTATTGAAAAATTTAATGATATTGACCGAGTAAATGAAAATGGAGGACTAACATTCATTACCATTTGGTATGAAACTGATGGAAAACAAGGTAATTTTATCCAATGTACTCCTTGTTATAAAAATAAGGGATTTTTTTCATCATTATTTAATAAGAAAATTTCAAATGAAATAGATTCTTATATTTTTGAAATAGAAAAAAACGGCGGGGGATATCAAACATTTATAGAAGATAAATCCGAACTTATAAAAGTTATAAAAGAATGGTGCATAGATAGAAAAGAGTCCGATATAAGAGAATATAAAAGGATTTTAGATTTGTAGGTAAAATATGAAAGAAAATTATAATAAAACAGATGGATACAGAGAAAGTATTCAAATGGGACTTAATGGATTAAAGACTGTTGGGAAAAATATATCTTCTGAAAGTGAATTAAATAGAGAAAAGATTGAATTTTTAAAAAATGAAATAGAAAATGCAGATGCTATTGTAATAGGTGCTGGAGCAGGGCTTTCAACTTCTGCAGGTTTAACTTATGGTGGAGAGAGATTTGAAAAATATTTCTTTGATTTTTCAAAAAAATTTGGAATACATGATATGTATTCAGGTGGATTTTACCCTTTTCCGAATAGAGAAACACTTTGGGCTTGGTGGGCAAGACATATATATTTTAATAGATATATCGAACCACCAAAATCTGTTTATAGAGATTTATTTTCTATTGTGAAGAATAAAGAATATTTTGTTATAACGACAAATGTAGATCATCAATTTCAAAGAGCGGGATTTGATAAAAAACGTCTTTTCTATACTCAAGGTGATTATGGATTATTTCAAAGTATGAATCCACAAAATCAAAAGACCTATGATAATGAAGAATGGGTTATGAAAGCAATAGAAGTTCAAGGATTTAAGAAAAATGAAGAAGGTATTTTTGATATGCCTGAAAATAGGGAAATATCAATGAAAATTCCTACAGATATGATTCCAAAATGTCCTGATGATGACTTGGATGTAACAATGAATCTTCGTGCTGACAGTTCATTTGTTGAAGATGAAGGTTGGCATAAAGCGTCGAAAGAATATTATAATTTCCTTGAAAAGTATAAAGATAAACATATACTCTTTTTAGAGTTGGGTGTAGGAAATAATACTCCTGTAATAATAAAATATCCTTTTTGGCAAATGATCATGGAAAATAAAAATTCCGTTTATGCTTGTATTAATTATAAAGAAGCATTTTGCCCTGAACAAATAAAAGACAGAAGTATTTGTATTGACGGAGATATTGGAGAAATACTAAAGAAAATTATGAAATAATAAGTTAATAGTTTTACGAAAGAATATTCTTTTAAAGAGTATTCTTTTTTTGTGGATGTATTTACGATACATTCACTTTTGTTTGCAACAAAAGCATGAGATTTTCGCAGTCGATTGTACCCAAATCAAAGATTTGGATAATCTTTGTGTCATATTTACTTTTGATTGTTTACAAGTAAACAATCAAATGAGATTTCTCCATTTCGCTTCGCTACAGTCGAAATGACGTATAAGTAAGAATCTTCATTTAGGAGCTTAACGTCAAAAGAAAATAATTTTCAAATTTTAAAAGAAATATTTTAAAAAATATAAAAGGCATCAAAAAATTTTTTCATTTCATAAATATTTCATTTTCATTTCATAAATATTTCATAAATCTAGTTTAAAATAGCTACTGTAAAGAAAATACTTTAAAATTTAAAAATAAATTAAAGTATTTTTTTGCTGATTAATCTAAATATAGTTAAGGAGGAATGATAAATTTCTAATTACTTAGAATTTAATGGGGACATCCTAAAAATATAAAATAAATTTGAGAGAGGGGAGCTGAATAGGACAGTGGTAAAAAATGCGATAGCATATGTTTTAAGAAAAAAGAATAGAACTTTTATAGTTTTTATTATTTTGACAGTAGTGCTTTCTTGCTTATATGCATGTTTAAATATTTTGAAATCAGGTACTAGCCTGGAGAAGTCTTTATATAAATCTTCAAATTCATCTTCAACGATAGCCAAAAAAGACAGTCAAGGATATTTTGATAAGAATGAATTTAAAGGAATAAATGATATAAAGGAAATTGAAGAAGTTGTTTCTCAATATGAAGGTCTGGCAAGATTGTCAAATACAAATGCTGTAGATAGTGGGCAACAAATCACTAGAGATGATATTCCAAGCTATTTAAAAAATGTTGTTTCAATACAAGCTACAAGCAATGTAAAAAGAAATGTTTTGTTTAACAGTGGAGTTTTTGCAATAAAAGAGGGAAGAAATATTGAAAAAAATGATAAAGACAAAATATTAGTTCATGAAGAGTTTGCTGAAAAGAACAAGTTAAAAGTAGGCGATAAAATTAGTTTAGAGTTTGTAGATCCAAATCAAACTGACAAGAGTAATAAGAAATATGAATTTGAAATTGTTGGAATTTTTTCAGGAAAGAAACAGGAAAAACAAACTGGATTAACTTCAGATTTGAGTGAAAATACAATGTTTACAGATTATGATTCTGCACAAAAGGCATTAAATGTTGAAGGAAATAAACAACTAGTAAATAAGTTGACATTTTTCTCGGGAACTCCTGAAAATATGGACGAGGCGATAAATAAGGTTAAAAAACTTAATGTCGATTGGGAAAAATCTTATACAGTTGATAAAGAGGCAAATGCCTTTAAAGATGCTCTTGAGTCATTAAATGGTGTTAAACATATTATAAGAATAATGACTTTTGCAATTATGATTGGTGGTTCTGTAGTTCTTTCATTGATATTGATACTATGGTTAAGAGAAAGAATTTACGAAATTGGAATTTTATTATCCATTGGGGTAAGTAAGTTTAAAATTGTAACTCAATTTATAATGGAATTAATATTTATATCACTTCCGGCAATTCTGGTATCTTTGATATTTGGAAATCTGGTAGTAAATCAAATTATTGGTGGGTTGATTAGTTCAGAGGATACGACATCAATTACATCTAATTTTGTAAGTAATGGATATAATATGAACAATTTAATAACTTTTGCACAAAGTTATGGAGTTTTAGTGCTAATTATTGTTTTATCAGTAGTTTTTGCATCAGGATTGATTTTAGTTAAGAAACCGAAAGAAATTTTATCACAAATTAGTTAGGAGGAAGTAAATGAATATATTAGAAATCAAAAATGTAACATATAGTTATGCGAATTCAAAAGAAAAAGTTTTATCATTAATAAATCAAGGATTTGAACTTGGGAAATTTTATGCAATTATCGGGAAATCCGGAACAGGAAAGTCAACATTACTTTCATTGTTAGCCGGATTGGATAAACCGAATAGCGGAGAAATTTTGTTCAAAGATGAAAATATAGAGAAAGCAGGTTATAGTAATCACAGAAAAAATAACATATCTCTTGTATTCCAAAACTATAATCTTATAGATTATTTATCACCATTGGAAAATATCAGATTGGTAAATAGTAAAGCATCTGAGGATATATTACTTGAATTGGGACTTGATAGAACTCAAGTAAGAAGAAATGTAATGAAGCTTTCAGGTGGGCAACAACAAAGAGTTGCTATTGCAAGAGCTTTAGTATCAGAAGCACCGGTTATTTTAGCGGATGAACCTACAGGTAACTTGGATGAAACTACAGCCGGAGAAATAATAGAAGTATTGAAGAAATTGGCTAAAGAAAGAAATAAATGTGTAATAGTAGTAACTCATAGTAAAGAAGTTGCAAGTGCAGCTGATACAATACTGGAACTTAATAATAAAAGATTAAAAGAAGTAACAAAAAATAAGTAGGAGGTAAGCGATGTTAAAAAATGCTTTTGCGTACGTAACTAGAAAGAGTTTAAAATCGTTAATTATATTATTAATTATCTTATCAATGTCAGCACTTAGCTTGATAAGTTTATCTATAAAAGATGCTACTAATAAGGCATCAGAAGAAACTTTTGGAAACATTACAAACAGTTTTACAATGGAAATTAATAGAAGAGTAAATCAAGGTACTGCCAGAGGTGGTGGTAATGTAAGAGGTCAAGATATCAAAAAAATTGTTGATTCCGGACATGTGGATAATTTTGTTAAGAGAATTAACAGTGTTGCCAACTTGGACGACAACTTAGATATTGTAGAAGCACCGGGTGCTTCACGAAACGAATCTGCAGAAAGAGCTAAAAACTTCAAAAGAGCAGTTATGTTAACAGGTGTAAACAGTTCTCAAAAAGAGACAAAATTTGTTTCAGGTGCATATAAATTAGTTGAAGGTGAACATTTAACTAGTGAAGATAAAAATAAAATTTTAATGCACAAAGATTTAGCTGCAAAGAATAATTTGAAAGTTGGAGACAAAATCAAATTAAAATCAAATGTTTACGATGCGGATAATGAAAAGAAAGCAAATGAAACTGTTGAAGTAGAAATTAAAGGGCTTTTTGACGGACATGGAAAAAGTGCAGTAACTTATTCACAAGAACTTTATGAAAACACTTTAATTACAGATGTTCATACAGCAGCTAAAGTTTATGGAAATACTGAAGATACAGCAACGTATCAAGATGCAACATTCTTTGTAAAAGGTAACAGAAATTTAGATCAAGTAATAAAAGATCTTAAAAAATTGGATATTAACTGGAGATCATATAATTTAATTAAGAGTTCTTCAAACTTCCCTGCATTACAAAAATCTATTTCAGGAATATATTCAATTGCAAATCAATTATTTGCAGGTTCTCTAATATTCGCAGGTATAGTAGTTACATTATTGTTATTCTTATGGATGAATGCCAGAAAGAAAGAAATTGCAGTATTGTTATCAATAGGAATTTCTAAAACTAAGATATTTGGACAATTTGCCATTGAGTTGCTTTTCGTTGCAATACCGGCATTTATAGGTTCATATTTCTTAGCAGGTTATACAGGAAAAATACTTGGAAACAGCATATTGAAGAAAGTTACAGGAAGTATTGCGAAACAAATTGCAAGACAGTCAGCATCAACAAAATTGGGTGGTGGAGCTGAGGTTGACGGATTTAATAAGACACTTACAAGTTTAGATGTTAATATTAATCCAAAAGCTCTCCTTTATGTAGTATTGTTTATGACAATAGTACTTGCAATCGCGTTAATAATATCTTCTTCAAATATTTTAAGAAAGAAACCAAAAGACTTATTAATCGATACAAAATAGTTTTTTTAGATATGGGGGTACTTCGTAATTGTTGTACGAGAACGAAAATTATCGGTGTATATACATCGATAATTTTCGCCTTTTATGGTATACTATATTTTGGGTAATATTTAATATAAATATGGCAAAATTTAGTTTTATATAAGAGGAGGACCTTATGAAAATACTTGTTGTTGAGGACGACCAATTTATCAGAGAGGGAATTTCTGAATATTTATCCGAATTCGGTTATGAGATTATTCAAGCAAAAGATGGGCAGGAAGCTCTAATAAATTTTAATAACAATGATATTAATTTGGTAATTTTAGATATTCAAATTCCATTTCTAAACGGATTGGAAGTCTTAAAAGAAATCAGAAAAAAAAGTAAATTACCTGTCCTCATGTTGACAGCATTTAATGATGAAGAATACAAAATAAATGCCTTTTCAAGTTTGGCAGATGGTTATATGGAAAAGCCGTTTTCGTTACCGGTTTTAAAAGTTAGGATTGATTCTTTGATTAAAAGGCATTATAGTGGTCAAGAAAAATTTGAATATAAAGATGCTGAAGTTAATTTCACAAGTTACACAGCCAAGTACAATGGCGAGGATGTGGATATAAATGCAAAAGAACTTGAAATATTAAAATATTTATTGGAAAATGAAGGACATGCTTTGACTAGAGCACAGATAATAGATAATGTGTGGAAAGAAACGGATGAAATTCCTTTTGATAGAGTTATAGATGTATATATAAAAGAATTGAGGAAAAAGCTAGGATTAGATTGTATTGTAACAATCAGGAACGTAGGTTATAAGCTGGAGAGAAAATGAAGAATTTAAAAATATTTCCAAAAATGTTTCTACAGACATTTGGAATTCTTGGAACTGTAATTGTTTTAATACATTTGCTGGTATTTTTTATTTTCCCGAGAACTTACTTGGAAACGAGAAAGCAGGAGCTTTATGCAAAAGCGGATGAAATTTCCAATAGTATTCAAGGAAAAGATAGGAAATTTGTCGAACAGTCTTTGGAATTTTATTCTAAAAGCAGTGATATAAAAGCACTCATAAAAGGACAAACCGGAGATGATGAACTGCAAGTTGGCGATGACCTTAATGTCAATTTAAAGAGTGGTAATAATTCTTTAATCATTGAAGAGAGAGAAATAGAATTAAAAAATGGAGAAAAAATATCCATACAGTTTATTTCCACTGCAGACATGAAAAAAGATGCAAAAGAATTGAGTTTTAAATTCTTACCATATTCATTATTTATATCTTTCATTTTTTCTATTATAGTTTCTCTTATCTATGCAAAGGCGATAACTAATAATATAAATGAAATAAAAAATGCTACAAAAAAGATGATGCGATTAGATAGAACTGCTTATTTGAAAATTAATTCTACTAATGAAGTCGGCGAATTAAAAGAACAGATTAACGATTTGTATAACACTCTTTTAAAATTGATAGATGACTTAGAACTTAAAAATGAAGAAATCATAAAACTTGAAAAACTAAAATACGATTTTTTCAGAGGTACATCTCATGAGCTAAAAACACCTCTTGCAAGTCTAAAAATAATATTGGAAAATATGAAATACAATATTGGAAAATATAAAAATAGAGATTTGTATATTGAAAATTGTATTGAAATAGTTGATCATTTGACAAGAAGCATTTCACAAATGTTATCAGTTTCTTCTTTTGAACATTTAAAAGACGATGAAGAAATAATAGTTGTTAATGATATATTGGAAGATGTATTGAAACAGTATATGTTACTTGCAAATCACAAAAACATAAAAGTCAATAATTATTTGAAAAATGAAAAAATCTATATAGGAATGACAGCTCTTAAAATTGTACTATCCAATTTGGTAAACAATGCAGTCAAATATTCTGATGAAGGCGGTGTAATAAACATCGGGACAAAAGATGATTGGCTTTATATTGAAAATTCCTACAAGGATAATAAAGATTTAGATATAAATAAAATATTTGAAATAAATTTCAACCTAAATAAAGAAAATAGTAATGGTTTAGGATTATACATTGTAAAAAACATCTTATTAAACTACGGAATAAAATACAAAGTAGAAAAAAACGAAATAGGAATTGTATTTTTAATTGAATTATCCGGTAATATGGATAAATAAATTTTTTGTATATAAGGAATCCTCCTGATTTGTGAAATAGAATTACACAGGAGGATTTATTTATATCAAAAAGTGCCTTTTTCATTTTAGCAAATTGTTTCGATTTACAAAACTCATTGATAAAGTTTTGAAAAAGATTATTGGTATTAAAATATTGACAAATTGTATAAATACATATATAATTATAGTGAAGTTTTCTACATATTAAAATATATAATTATGTTTAAATTAGATTAATTTGATTGTGTAAATTTTGATAAGAGTAGAAAAAATAATAAAATAACATTATCTATGATATTAGGAGGAAAAATGGGAAACTTATTGAAAGTTATTTCACAAAAAAGGCAAAATAGTAATAAAAAACCAAAGTGGAATATGAGAAAATTGTCCATAGGTTTGATTTCTTGTTTGCTTGGATTTAGTATGTTGATAAGTTCAACTACAAATGTATATGCAAAAGTTGCTTGGGGTACAGACGGCAAAGTGTATATGGGAGATACAGATGCTGAAGTAAATAATGCTAAAAAGAATATTGATGTTACAAAAACTCTTTCAGCAGACGGAAAAAGCATACATTGGAAGATAGAGTTTAATAAAAATCGTGAAAGTTGGACTACACCTTGGATTTTTGTATTTTTACCTGATGCTGTAAAAGCTCCAAAAGAAATTAAAAGATATAAAGATGGTGTTTATCATGATACTATTAAAATTGAAGACTTCAATGGAAGTCACAACAGATGGCATGCTGAAAAAGGAACTCAAAGATTTAATCAAGAGTGGACTAATTTTGTTCAAAGGACAGGTAATGACGGATCTATGGCAGAGCAAAATGCTTGGAAGGATCAAGGAAGATATTCTCGTTTAATTTATTCGAAAGAGGCGTCAGGAAAAACAGCATATACTTGGGAATTTGATACTGAAATTATCCCCGGAATAGATGTAGATGAAGCTGCAATATTAGCTGGTATCAATGCTTGGAATCACGGTTATCCTCGTGTTGTCGGTTATGGTCCACATGATACTGATGGAGATGGTGTTTCCGATGTTAAAGAAAATAAACTTGGAACAGATCCTACAAAAGCTGATAGTAAACCTAGTAAAGATAAAGTATATCCTCCTGTTGTTAATGATGGAAAGAAATATGTAAAAAAAGGAACTACTGTTTTATCTAATGAAATATTAGACAGAGTAACAGTTCCAAGAGAAGCCGGTGCTATTACAAAGGAAACAGGTAGTGTTCCTACTGAGCTTGGAGAAGGAACAGCTAAAGTTAAAGTAAAATACAGTGACGGTTCAGAAGCATTGGCAGATGTCCCTGTTGTTGTTTACGAAGCACCTGTTGCTCCGGATAAAAAAACAGAAGTTGGAGATACGGAACATTTAACTGCTGAAGAAAAGAAAGTGGTTGAAGATGCTATAAAGGCTAAAAATTCTAAATTGCCTGAAGGTACAACAGTAACTGTTGATGAAAAAGGTAAAGCTACAATTACATTACCTGACGGAACAACAGAAGAAATACCTGCAGAAAAATTGGTTGAGAAGAAAAAACCTAAAGAAAAAACTGCTACACCGACCGATGTTAAACAAGATTATGATGATAATATTGGTAAAGCGGTAATAACAGGTAAGGCACCTGCAAATTCAGAAGTTAAGTTAAAAAATAGCAATGGTGATGTAGTAGCGACTACAACTGCGAAACCTGATGGAACATTTTCAATTCCAATTCCAAATACAGTAAAAGATGGAGATAAAGTTACTGTTACTGCGACTGAAACAGGAAAGACAGAAAGTGAAAAGTCAAATGAAGTTGTTATAGATTTAAAAGATCCTTCAGCCCCTACTATAGAAGATGTATATGTAGGAGATAAAGATGTTACTGTAAATCTTCCAAACGATGTAGAAGTAGGAGATAAAGTAAGAGTTACACTCCCAAATGGTAAGCGTGTGGAAGTTGAGTTGACAGCTGAAATGATTGCTGCTAAAAAAGCTAAAGTAGGGATTCCAGAAGGTATAACTTTGAAGAAAGATGAACAGGTTACAGTTCAACTTATGGATAAAGCAGGAAATACGAGTGATGTTATTGTAACAAAAGTTAAAGAAAAAGAATTCGATAAAGAAAAGATAGCAAATATAGAAATAAAAACGCCGCCAACAAAGACAAAGTATACAGAAGGCGAAAAGTTTGATCCGGCAGGAATGGTAGTAACATTGACAGATGAAAACGGAAAGAAAGTTGATGTACCAGCAGAAAAATTTGCTGAATACGGAATAACAGTACCGACAGAAAACTTGACAAAAGATCAAACAAAAGTCGAAGTAAAAGTAAAAGACAAAAAGGCGGAACAACCTATCACAGTTACACCAAAGATAAATAAAACTGAAAAGCCTGTTATAAATAATGCAAAAGCAGGAGATAAAAAAATAACAGGTACTGCAGAGCCTGGGGCAACTTTGACAGTGACAACTCCGGAAGGAGTAAAAACTGTTGTGGCAAATGCTGACGGTAAATGGGAAGTTGCTTTAGGAACTCCGTTAGCTGAAGGTGATATTATTAGAGCTATTGCGAAAGTAAATGGCAAAGGTGCTAGTAATGAAGCTTCTGTGACTGTTGGAAAGGCAAAACCAATAGCAGATCAAGTAACGCCAACTGTACCTAAGGAAAAGACACCTGTTGAAAATCCAACAAATTTAACAGAAAAAGAAAAAGAAACTGTAAAGAAAAAGTTGGAGGAAGCAAATAAAGGAAACTTTCCAAGTGGAACAAAGGTTGAAATAGGCCCTGATGGAACAGCAACAATCACATATCCTGACAATTCACAAGATAAGATAAAGGGAAGAAATTTGGTTGTTAAGAAGAAAGTAAAACCAATAGCAGATCAAGTAACACCAGCTATACCTAAGGAAAAGACACCTGTTGAAAATCCAACAAATTTAACAGAAAAAGAAAAAGAAACTGTAAAGAAAAAGTTGGAGGAAGCAAATAAAGGAAACTTTCCAAGCGGAACAAGTATTGAAATAGGCTCTGATGGAACAGCAACAATCACATATCCTGACAATTCACAAGATAAGATAAAGGGAAGAAATTTGGTTGTTAAGAAGAAAGTAAAACCAATAGCAGATCAAGTAACACCAGCTATACCTAAGGAAAAGACACCTGTTGAAAATCCAACAAATTTAACAGAAAAAGAAAAAGAAACTGTAAAGAAAAAGTTGGAGGAAGCAAATAAAGGAAACTTTCCAAGTGGAACAAGTATTGAAATAGGCTCTGATGGAACAGCAACAATCACATATCCTGATAATTCACAAGATAAGATAAAGGGAAGTGATTTGGTTGTTAAGAAAAAAGTAGTTTCAAAAAAACCGACAAACAAAAAACTTCCAAAAACTTCAATTACAGGAACAGGTTTAAGTGGAGTAATGATTGGTTTAGCCGGAATTGGACTATCAGTATTGAAGAAAAAGAAAAGGGAAGATTAAGATTTCGCTAAAAATTGAATATTTCAAGATAGAATAAGCTATGGAATGTTTTAATTGAATCAGTAACTAAGGTTGAGGAGTAAAATCCTCAACCTTTTGTTATGTAAAAATAGTGCATCAAAAATTTCTTTAGATACACTACTTTTAAAAATATTAAGGTTATTTTATTTTTAATTATTTTGTTTTAGTAATTTTTTTCTTATCATTAAATAGCAACAGATATGTGCTGTCGTTGTCAATGCCCAAGAAATCGGATATGAAATATAAAGTGATTCTTGTGTTCTATAAATTTGAAATATAGTAAATATCCAAATTACTCTGAATAGGCAAGCACCCGTTAAAGACACAACCATTGGTAAAATGGAATATCCCATTCCTCTTAAGGAACCAACTGTTACGTCCATCAGTCCGCATAGTAGATATGTTGCTGAAACAATTTTCATTCTGTTAAGTCCATACATAATTACTTCAGGATTATCCGTAAAAATTCCAAGTAGTATATTTCCTAAAGAATATGCACCAACTCCAAATACAAGTCCAACAACTGTAACAATTCCAATACCTTGTAATAAAATTTTATCTATTCTATGATATTTTTTAGCTCCCATATTTTGACTTGTAAAACTAAGTGTTGATTGATAAATTGAATTCATTGACATATATACAAAGCCTTCAATATTTATCGCTGCAGTATTTCCTGCAATAATGAGTTTTCCAAATGTATTTATTGAGGATTGAATCAATACATTTGAAATACTGAATACAATACCTTGAAGTCCTGCAGGAAGTCCTATTCTTAAAATGCTTTTAACTTTATCTTTTTGTAATTTTATTTTTCTTAAATTCAAATGCATATAACCTACAGTTTTTGTTAAGAATAATATCATCATAATACCTGAAACATATTGTGAAATTATTGTTGCTATTGCAACTCCTGCAACACTCATATTTAATACTATTACAAAAAATAAATTTAAGATAACATTTAAAATACCTGATACTATTAAAAAGAAAAGAGGTCTTTTTGTATCTCCGATTGCTCTTAAAAGGGCAGCACCGAAATTATATATTGCTGCAGCGGGGCTTCCTAAGAAGATTATTCTCATATAAAGTACAGATAAATCAATTATTTCATTTGGTGTGCCCATAAGATGTAACATTGGTTTTGAAGCGATAAGTCCTACAAAAAGTAAAATTGTTCCAGAAATAATCGCAAGCCCGATTGCATTGTGAACAGTATCTGATGCATTTTTATAGTCTCTTGCTCCACAATATTTTCCCATTGTTACACTGATTCCCATAGAAATTCCGATTAATAAACTAACGAGTAAATTTATTAGTGAGGAAGTTGCACCAACTCCTGCAAGTGCAGTGCTTCCGGAAAAACGTCCAACAACTATTATATCTATTGTATTAAAAAGTAATTGAAAAATACTTGTAAAGATAATTGGAATTGAAAAAAATATCATTTTTTTCAAGGTCTTTCCATTTATCATATCTATTTCATTGCTTTTAACCATTATATCCTCCGTAAAAAGTCTAAAATTATTCTAAAATCATAACATATATTCATAATTTTTGCAATAAAAAAATTTTGAGTTAATTTTTTCATATTTAATTTAGTGTATATTGGTGATATTCAGTTATAATCAACTTCTCATATGAAATAAATTTATCTTCTGAATTTGTATTTTCGGTCGAGATGAAGTATAGAGGGGTCATGGAGTTTTTTATTTAATGAGCAGTATGATAAAATTAAATTGTATCATATATAATTAGAAAAAAATTAATGAAAGTGATATAATAAAAAAGAATAGAAAAGTAGAAATAGTACATAATTGTTGATAGTTATATGATAATTAGAAATGCTCATAGTATTACAATTATTACAATACTAAATAAAAAAATTGATAGGAGTTTTATAAGGAGAATATATTATGAATAGTGGAATATCTATCGGTAAAGGCATTTTATGGGTATTAGTTTGGTTTGGATTTATGTTTATATATACTGCTCTTGATATTGTGATATGGAGAAAAATTGCTCCGAATTACAGTAGAATTTTGAATATAATAACTGTTGCATTGAGTATGGTTGTATTTTTTGTTTTATTGGAAAGAAAAGAGAATTTCAAACTTAATTTACTAGCAAATGTTTCTATTCAAGGAATGGTAATAGCTATATGTTGTTCAATATTATTCTATTTTCTTTTAGATAAAGGGTTAGATCCTATATTTGAAAGTATTTTTCCAACGAGTAAGGAAAATTATCAACAGACAATTCAATCAATAATTTCTTCACCTATTGTAAGTCTAATTGATTTTTGTATATTTGCTCCTATTCTTGAAGAACTTTTAATGAGGGGATTTATACTCAACGGTTTATACGCAAATTATGGAATTATTGTTGCTTTACTTATATCTTCGATACTGTTTGCATTATTACACTTTAATATTGCTCAAATAATTCCTTCATTTATTTGTGGAATAATATTAGGTTTGATTTATTTATATACAGGTTCGATACTTTCTTGTATATTTGCTCATATGGGATATAATTTTATATCATATATTATGATAATTTTACCCATTTACAATAAGTAGTTTGTTGTAATGATAATTTTATTATAATCAATAATCTTCTTTACTACATAAAAATATCCACATAAAAAATATTCCCAAGTTTTCAATTTGGATATAATCGACTTTAGGAATATTTATAAGACTATTTACTTTTATATTTAATCAACTTTTTATCGGAAATAAATCTTTACTAAATTCAAGTTGCTCATTTTTGTTTAGATTGCATTTGAGTAACTTTTATGCAATTTTGTTAAAATTACATTTAAGTATTTTGTAAAATAATTAATTAAATTTTCTATCGTATAGTAATGATGCATTTAAAATTACGAGTATTGAGCCAAGATTGTGTACTATTGCACCAACTAATGGATTTAAAACTCCAAGCACTGATAAAATTACTGCTACAAAGTTAATTAAAAGTGATATTATAATATTGAATTTTATCGTTTTAACTGTTGCATTGGCAAGTTTTTTTAGGTAAACTATTTTTGAAACATCATGTCCCATTAGTACAATATTTGCACTCTCAATTGAAATGTCGCTACCTGTTTTTCCCATTGCGACCGAAACATCAGATAGTTTAAGAGCAGGAGCATCGTTTATTCCATCTCCAATCATACAAACGACATTATTTTCTTTTAGACTTTTTATATTTTCAAATTTTTCTTCAGGAGAAAGCTCTGCTTTTACATTTGTAATTCCAACTTTTTCTGAAAAATATTTTGCGGTTGAAAGATTGTCTCCAGTTAAAAGTAATGGTTCAATTTCAAAGCTTTTTAACTTTTCAACCATTTCTTTTGCATTTTCTCTTAGAGTGTCTGATAGAGTTACGATTGATAAAACTTCTTTTTCGTCTCCGAAAAGAATTATATTTTTAGCTTCGTTTGAGTATTTTTCAATTTTTTCTTTTACATTGTCTTTTATATTTATATTATTTTCTCTAGAGTATTTTTCATTTCCACAGAAATATTTATTTCCTAAAATCTCTCCTTCAACACCTCTTGCAATTTTCATTTTAAAGTTTTCAACATTTTCTTTTTTTATATTTTTTTCATCTAAATATTCTGTTACTGATTTTGCAATAGGATGTTCGCTTTTTGATTCTAAACTTGAGATTAAGGACATTATTTTTTCATCGGAAAAATCTGAAAAGTTTTCTATATCATTTACATTCAATTTACCATAAGTTAAAGTTCCGGTTTTGTCAAAGGCTATTTTATTAACTTTTGCAAGTTTTTCAAGGGCATTAAATGTTTTTATAATTACACCATGTTTACTTGCTTGACCGATTGAGGCCATAACAGCAGTTGGAGTTGATAAGAATAGGGCACAAGGGCAAAATACAACTAAAACTGTAACTGCTCTATTTATTGAAGTGTATAAATCAAATTTAGATAGCACCATTATTACAAAAGTTGCAATTGCAATTAAAAGCGCAGTAGGAACGAGTTTAACTGCAAGTCTGTCAATTACTGTTTGCATAGGAGTTTGTTCTTTTTCCGCTCTTTCAACCAAGTCGATAAATTTTTGCAAGGAAGAATTTTCAACATCTTTTGCTATAATGTCGATACTTCCGAAACAGTTCATAGAACCACAGAAAACTTCATCTCCAACGGTTTTGTCAACCGGTAAACTTTCTCCTGTTAGAATTGATTGGTCAATAGAAGCAAAACCCTCTTTTATAATTCCGTCAACTGAAATTATTTCTCCGGGCAAAACTCTTATTAAGTCTCCATTTTCAATTTCTTCAATTGAAACTTCTTTAACAGTATAAGAGTCATCGGTTTTAAAAAGTTTCTTTGCCTTTTTAGGAGCAGAAGAAATTAAGTCGTTAAGACCTTTTTTAGCTCTGTCAACCGTATAGTCTTCTAAGAGTTCTCCAATTGCCATAAGAATTGCAATTTCACCTGCAGCGAAGTATTCACCAACAAATACCGATGCAATTACAGCAATTGAGATTAAAAGCGAATTTTTAATTTTACATTTCATTAAGTTTTTAACAGCGCCCACCAAGAAAGGAAAAGAGGATATAAAAATACTTATCCACACCGGCTTAAATACAGTTTCTATTTTTAAAAGATTTAAAACAACATTTAGTACAAAAAACACTATTGAAATTATAGTAAAGTGTAAACCGCTGAAAAGTTCTTTCATTTTATTTATCATAATATCCTCCTTGATTTTTTTTACCTATAATGCTACAATTAATTTAATAACGAACACTTTGTTTGATTTAATTGTATCACTATAGATATTACATATCAATAATCAATTAAACAAAAAAGTTATACTTTGAACATTTTTTTAAAAATGTATGGAGGATTTTATGAATAGACAACAAATTAAAACCAGAAAAGCAATTTTTATGGCTTTTACAGAGCTTTTATCCAAGAAAAATTATAATAAAATAACAGTCCAGGAAATAATAGACCTTGCGGATATAGGTAGAAGTACTTTTTATTCTCATTTTGAAACTAAAGATGACTTGTTAAAAGAAATTTGTCGTGAGTTGTTTGAACATATATTTTCTAATGATTTAAGTAGAGAATGTTCAAAAATTTTTGAAAATTCAAACAAAAATCCTAAAATTTTAATTACACATATACTTTATCATTTAAAGGAAAATAAGGAAGAGTTTATAAAGGTTTTAAGTTGTGAAAGTAATGACTTGTTTTTGGGATATTTCAAAACATATCTGTACAAAGTGATTGATGAATATATTTTTATCGATAATACAGGAGATGAAAAGTTTAAAAGATTTTTAAAAAATCATATTTGCTGTACATTTGTTGAAACAATAAAATGGTGGATAAAAAATCAAATGGAAGAAAGTCCTGAGCAAATTGCAGATTATTTTTTTAGAGTAGTAGATCCTATAATTTAGTATATAATCGTTTGAGAAATTAGCTAAAATATGATAAAATAAATACGACTTTGCGTATTATGATAAATTAATATTTGTTTTATCATAATTATATATTGATTATTAGGGGGAAATTATGAAGTGTATAATGTTTGATATGGACGGAACTTTAATTGATTCTATTGGTGGATGGTTTGGAAGTTGTTCATATTTTCTTAAAGAGATGAATTTAGAAGAAACAGATGAGCTAAAAGAAATGTTTAAAGGAAAAAAACTTTATGCAAGAGGAATTGCAATAGGAAAATATTATAATCTCGATTTAACTCCGGATGAAATTTATGCCAAAAATTTAAAATATGTAAAAGAGGGATACGACGAAATTTACGGAGCAAAAGATAATGTGATGAATGCTCTAGATTATCTTAAAGAAAAAGGTTATAAGATTTCTTTGAATACTGCTACAAATATTGGACTTTGTAAAAATTGCTTGGAAAGAACAGGACTTATGAAGTATTTTGACTATATTCAAACTTGTGATGATTGTGGATATTTAAAAGATGATGAAAGATATTATGATTGGGCAATAAAAAAACATAATGAAGATGTTGATGATATTATATTCTTTGATGATACTGAAGCTCCATTAAAAACTGCAAGGAAAAGGGGAATTAAAACAGTTTTGGTTTATGAACCTTTGACAAATGGAGAGTATTTTGAAACTACAACAGATTTTGACTATAAAATGGATACAATTTCTGTTGAAAACTTGAAAAGAATAGGACTTTAAATAAAATTATAATGGAAAAAGAGCTATGTTGTGAAAATTTAACATAGCTCTTTTTAATTGTGAAACAACAAGGTTCCCGGGCACCCACCCGATGCGAAGCATCGTGGAAGGGTGGGGTTCTTATTTCTAAATTATTTTAAATAATTATCAAACCAGTCTAATATTTCTTTTAATCTTCTTATTCTGTGCATTGGTTTACCACTTCTTGAAAGTTCATGATTTTCTCCTTTGAACATAACAAGTCTTGCAGGTACATTATGATATTTTAATGCTGAGAACATTTGAATTCCCTCAGGTATCCAACATCTATAATCTTCATCTGAATGGATGAAAAGTGTTGGAGTTTGTGCCTTATTTGCATATTTAAGTGGAGAATGATACCACAATTTTTCGTAATTATTCCAAGGTGTTGCAGAAATTTGGTCGTCAATGAAATAATATCCGATGTCTGTAAGTAAAAATTCAGAAGTCATATTTGAAATTGAACGTTGTGAACAAGCAGCCTTAAATCTGTTTGTATGTCCGATTGCCCAATTAGTCATGAAACCACCGTAACTTCCACCCATAATTGCCAACTTTTCTTCATCAAGTGCAGGGTAGTTTTTAATTACAGCATCTGTAAATTTCATTAAGTCATCAAAATCAATTTCTCCATATTTTCCACGAATATCTGCAAATTCTTTTCCTCTACCGTCAGATCCTCTAGGATTTGTGAAAAATACAAAATATCCATTATTTGCTAAAAATTGCATTTCGTGATGGAATACTTTTCCGAAAACTGTCTTAGGGCCTCCGTGAACATGAAGTACACCGGGATATTTTTTGTTTGGATCATAGTCAACAGGTTTCATAACATATCCTATAAATCCAATTCCATCATTTGTAAAGTTGATTTCTTCAATTTCTGAAAGTGAATATTCTGTTGTATCATTGTGGAAAGAAATTCTATTTTCTTCTTTCATAGAAATTTCATAAATATCTTGTAAATTGGAATCTTTTAGTGCAACAGCATAAATTTTTCCATCTTTTGAAATGTCGATACAATCGATAGAACCTGATTTTTCGTTTAACCTTTCAAGATTTCCATTTTTGTCAATTCTATAAATATATGAACTATTTACTTCAGTATTTATGAAGTACATAAATCCTTCTTTTACCAAAACACTTTTACCACCAGTTAATCTCATATCTGTTCCAACAGAGTTATTCATACACATATCAAAATTGTCATTTACAATTTTTTCAAAAGATTTATCTTTAATATTTATAATATAGATATTTGAATTTTCATTTATACCATATTCCTTCATATCTGTTGCTACAGTTATAATATTTTCAGGATCAATAAAGTTTGCATAAGCAAAAGAATAATCTTTTGCTAAAAGGTCAACTGTTTTAGTTTTAATATCTAAAATTTTAACTTCATTTACAAGAGGCATTTTTCCTGTAAAAGTTGTTGCAATAAAAACAGCCTTAGTTTTGTCCTCATTTAATTCCAAACTATAAATATCAGTGATATCATCGCTTAATGGAATAAATTCAGAAGTTTTTTTGTTGAAATGATAAAGTCTGCTTCTATCTTCATTTGTAAAGCCTATATTATTTCCCCAGAAAGGTATTTCAGTTGCAACTAGGTAATCCTTAGAATCATCATAAGTTTTTTCTTTGTTTTCTTCTTTTTTAGATTCTTTTTCTATTTTTTCTAATTCTTTTGTTCTATTGAAATTAGCTAAAACTAAAAATTCATCATCATTTATTTGTTTTATTGTATTTACCAAAGCAGGAATAGTAAAGTCTAAAACAGCTTCTCCACCGGAAGTACATATTTTGTAAAATTTAGTTGTATCAGACTCGTCTTTTTTACCTTCTCTATCACCTGCAAAGAGAATAGAACCGTCTAAAAGTTCAATGAAAGAACTTTCCTTAGCACCATTAGTAAAAACAAATGACTTTTTAGTTTCCAAATCCATTTTATAAATTCTGTGTTCATAAGAATTTTTTTCTAAATTCATATTAGAAACGCTATAGAATAGATTTTTTTCGTTTTTACTTAAATGTAAATTTCCCAAAAACTTAAAGTTTTTAAACTCATCAATTTTTATACTTTTCATATTGCCTCCTTAAACAACAATTTACAAGGATTATCTTATTGAAATTCCCTTGCAATTTGATTATACTACAAAAACAAAAAAATTACAAAAAAATTTTTGATAAATTCTAATTATATGATAAAATAAATATATTAAATGAAATTAAAAAATGGAGAAATTTATGGAAATTAGAAGATTGATTGATACTGATGCTAAAGAGTTTTATAATTGTCTTAAAATTATTGACAGCGAAACGGATTTTATGATGTTTGAACCTGATGAAAGAGTTTGGAATGAGGAAAAAATTGTAAAAAATTTAGAAGATGAAAATAATTTATTTTTAGGAGCGATAGAGAATGGTAAAATAGTAGGCTTTTTATCTGCCCAAAGGGGTGCTTTTAGGAGAATAAGACATACTGCCTATGTGGTAATTGGGATACAAAAAAATTACTGTAATAGAAAAATAGGAACACAATTATTCGAAATGCTTGACGATTGGGCAATAAAAAATGGAATTATAAGACTAGAACTTACTGTTGAATGTGAAAATAAACTAGCAATAAAATTGTATGAAAAAAGTGGTTTCGCTATCGAGGGAATTAAGAAAAAAACAATATATATAAATGGAAAATATGTTGATGAATATATGATGTCAAAAATATTTTAATGGAGTGAATATGAAAATCGGACTGGTTTCTTACGAATTTAAAAATGGGAAAATTGAATATAATATTAAAAAAATAGAAAAGGCGATTATCTCTGCTAATGGGAAAGTAGATTTGCTTTGTTTTGGAGAAACTTTTTTGCAAGGCTTTGACTCACTTTCTTGGAATTATGAAATAGATAAAAATATTGCAATTACAAAAGAGTCTGTAACTATGGAAAAATTAAAAAAACTTAGTGAAAAACATAAAATTGACCTTGGTATTGGCTATATTGAAAGAGAAAAAGAAAAGATTTATTCTTCTTTTGTAGTAATAGAAAAAGGAAAAATAATTCATAATTATAGAAGAATTACAAAAAATTGGAAAGAATATTCAATTACCGATGAACATTATTGTGAGGGAGAAATATCAGAGACTTTTATCTATAAAAATAGGGAGTTTAAAATTGCACTATGCGGAGATATGTGGATTTGCCCTGAAAAATTTAAAACAAATGGAATTTTACTTTGGACTGTTTATTGTAATTTTACAAAAGATGAATGGAAAAATACTGAACAATCCGATTATGCAGTTCAATCCAAATCTGCTTCGGATAATGTGCTTTTGGTAAATTCAATCACAACAGGAGAGCCAATAAGTGTTGGTGGGGCATATTATTTTAAAAGTGGAAAAATTGAAAAGAGTTTAGAGTTGGATAAAGAAGATATTTTATTTGTAGAAATATAAAATAAAAAATATTCTGAAATTTAGAAAAAGAGCTGACTAGAGGTTTTAACCTCAAAATCAGCTCTTTTTGTTCTAAATAGATATTAATAAATCAACATTTATATACTTTCTTTAAATTCTATTAATAACTCAATAAATTTTTTAGGTTTAAAAGCGTGAATTACATGATTAGTAGAAACTTTTTTATATGTAATTTGTGGATCTAATGAAATTACATTTTTTATCCATAATATAAAAAATATAAGCACTTAATTTATATTATAAATCTTATGTAAATAAATCTACTTCATAATTAAATAGATAAGTTTATTTATCATTTGGATTATTAATTTTGTTAAGTTCAGAAATATAATCTAGTCCAAAAATTTCTATTTCGTTCAAAACTTTCTGAAATTTAGTACCTAATGTACTTAAAGAGTATTCAACATGAGGAGGTACTTCAGCAAAAACTTTTCTTGTGATTAATTTATCTTGTTCTAATTGACGCAATTGCCTTGTTAAAACAGTTCGAGTAACTTCAGGAATTAATCTTTCAAGTTCATTAAATCTTTTAGTACCTGTACTTAAATGATATAAAACTACAATTGCCCATTTTCCTTGTAAAACCTTCTGAGTAGTAACATAAGGGCATTTATCATAAATAGTTGACATAAAAACCTCCTTAAGCTGTGTAATAGTATCGTATCAGATACTATGTATTATAAATGTTCGTACTTTTAAAGTCAAGACTTAAAAAGTATAATAATAGTAAGAGGAAAATCAATCCTCAAAAAGAAAGGAGATTAGCTATGAAAAGTGAAATTATGAAAGTATACAATGCTTATACAGAAGCATTATTGAAGGGAGATTTTAAATCAGTTTTTGAAACAATGTCTGATAATATTGTATGGCATATGGGAGGAGAAGGTCCACTTTCAGGAATTGTTAAAGGTAAAGAGGCATTGGGAGAACGTTTAGGAGAATTTACCAAAAGAAGCAATGGGACATTTAGAGTAATTACAAATTGGGCTGCAAGTAATGATTGCTTTGTTGTTGCAAGTGTTGTTTCTTTAGCTGAAAAAGAAGATCAAAAACTAAATGACCCCGGTATTGATTTATTTAGAATAGAGAATGGAAAAATACAAGAAGTATGGACTTTTGCAGAACAACAAGAGAAAGAAGATAAATTTTGGGAATAGGTGAATTTATTTTTATAACAAAATGTAAGAGATATATAAAATAAAATAATGAATGTCAAATTTTTAAAAAGAGAAGATTTATATCAAAATATATAAGTCTTCTTTTCTGTTGTGAAACAAAAAGGTTCTCGGATACCCACTCAACGTGAAGCATTGAGGAAGAGTGGGGTATATTATTTTAAAAACGGAAAAATCGAAAAGATTTTAAGATTGAATAAAGAAGATATTTTAATCGTTGAGATATAAAAAATATTCTGAAATTTAGAAAAAGAACTGACTAGAGATTTTAAATCTAAAATCAGCTCTTTTTTGTATTTAATATAAAGTAAAGAGGCGAAATTTTTTTAAAATACTTGACTTTATATATTGATATATAATATAATCAATAACGATATTGCAAATCAATCTATATTAAAAATGTTTCGGAGGTTTATATGAAGAAAAAATTTACAGCAATTGTTTTAAGTCTTTCAATGTGCTTAATTCCAATTAGTCAAATGCAAGTTTTAAATGCAAAAACGACAACACAGGAACAAAAAGATGATATTTCTTTAAAATTTATCAAAGGTAAATTTGGAAGTAGAGATAAATATGAAATCACACCTAAAGATAAATTAAAGGAAATAGCAAAAATTTTTGTAGAAAATAATGAATATGAAAAGAAAGATAATAAAGCTGCAGTATTTGGAAAGACATTTTTTGTTGATTTATCAGATAACTGTTTATACCTTGGTCAAGATTTAAAGGATAAAGAAGTAATAAAAATTGAATTTAAAGACAAAAGTACTGTTTCATTTAGAAAAGATGGAGACAATTTTATAAAAATAGAAGAAAAAAATAATAAAAAACCTTCTACACCAAATGAAACTCCTGATAACAAAGGGCAAAATGATTTTTCATTAAAAGTGATTGAAGAAAAAAATTATGATAATAAATATTCTCTTGAATTAAAGGATAAAATTGCACAAATTAAGCAAATCTTTGTAAATGATGAGGAATACAGAAAAGTAAGCAGTAAGGTTGCTGTTTTTGGGTCAACTTATTTTGTAGATGAAGCGAATAAAATTTTATATCTTGGACAAAAAGTACCGGATGGACATATAGTTAAATTTGTCTTTAATGACGGGACATCTGTTTCATTTGAAAGAAAAGGAAAAGAATTTGTTAAAAAAGACAATCATTCTGCAAAAAAATATTATTTGAGAATTGTAGGTTCATTTGAAGCGGCAATTATCGGACAAAAAAAATACGATTCTATTTCATCTGCTACAGGTGGAGGAGTAAATTCAAATAAAAATAGTAATGTAAAATTACAAATTGCCTATACAGGCAAAGAAAAACCAGCGGATTCAGATTTTAAGGATGCTAAAGAAGTAACACATGATTTACAACTGGAAGCAAAAATGGTTTCAGATGATTCCGGTATGGTGGCAAAATACTCCAAAATAGATAATAGTGTTAAATTATCTGGAATTCCTTCTAAAAAAGGAACTTATAAAGTTTTTGTACAATCAAAAGATGGAAAATTAAAATCAAATGAATTAGATTTTGAAGTTTTTGATTCAAACGAAGTTACTCTTGAAGAAAGATTGGTAGATAAAGAATTTAAACCTTTAAAAAACTCTGATACAAAAAAAGAGTGGGATATGAAACCTTGGGTAATCAAAAAGTTTGGGAAAAATAAAGAAGAAGTAACTGTTCCAAAAAATCTAAAACTTTGGTTTGGTTCAAGAGAAAGTGGAAAGTATTCAGAACTAGGCTATCCGATTGACGAAAACAAACCTACTACTCAAACTTTAGTTGTAACAGGAGAACTTTACCTTATAAATATGAAAATTTTAAGTTCTGTAAATATCGTAGTAAAAGATGGTGGTAAACTTAATCTTTCAGATTCATCACTATATGGTAAAATAACTGTTGAAAATGGTGGAACTCTTGAAGTGAATTATGATGATTATCATAAGAGTTTTGCAAGCGGATCTTCTATAAATGGTCAAATAATTTTAAAAGATGGTGCAACATTACAAAACTCTGTTATTTATTCAAATGCCAATTATTTAACTGATGGAAAAAATGCAAAACATATACAAACTCCAGTTGTCAGTGTTCAAGGTAATGCAGCTATAAAAGGTAATGTATTTATACGTGGAGATGAAGCTCCTACAGGTGAACAATATAAAGGACAAGGAGCAATGGAGATTGCAAAAGGTAAAACATTAACTATTGAAAAAGATGCAAAACTTGGACTTTTTGCAGGTGGCCGCTATGCTCTTACAAGTAATGGAGGAGACGCTTTAAAATTAGAGGGAACGGTAACAGGAAAAGGAACTTTAATTGCTGTTGGAGGAAATGGTCGATTTTCGGGCAAAGGTGGAAATGGAGTTTCAGGTAATGGAACAATTTCTGTTGATAATGCATATTTGCGTGGTGGAAATAGTTATATGAGTAAGAACGAAGGTGGAAAAGCTGTTCTTGACTCAATAACTATTGACAAAAAAACAAGAGGATATGCAATAGATGGTAAAAAATCTACAAATTCGATTGAAGACTCTAAACTTCAAAATGAAACACCAAATTGGAATGGATATACTGCTCCGAATAAAGACTTATTGGATAAATTAAGTACAGAAAATGCTCCGTCAATAGTTGGAGAAAAAGAAAAACAAAAACTTGAAAAAGATTTAGAAAAGACTAAAAAAGAGCTTGAAAAAATCAAAGAAGAACTTGAAAAAATTAAGCAAGAACTCGAAAAATCTAAACAAGATTCAGAAAAAATTAAAAAAGAGCTTGAAAAAATCAAACAAGAACTTGAAAAAGCTAAGCAAGAGTTAGAAAAGGCAAAACAATCCGGAAGTAAAAAACAAAATGAAATTGATGAGCTTAACAAAAGAATAAAAGAACTTGAAGAAAAAGTAAATTCTCTAAAAGCTAAGCTTGAAAAAGGAAAGAATAATAATTCATCAGATAAACAAAATAACAACAATCCTAAGATAATTGAATTTTTATATGGTAAAAATCAAACTGTAACAAAAAATGATGGTCATAAATTATTTTTTAGATTGGATGAAGATGTTAAAAACTTTGAAAATGTATATTTAGATGGCAAGCTTGTTGACCCATCAATGTACACTGTAAAATCAGGTAGTACAATCGTAGAGTTTACTAATGAATTTAAAAATTCTTTAACAGAAGGAAATCATAATCTTGAGTTTAAATTTAAAAATGGTTATGCAAAAACACAAATTCATGTTTTAAATAAGAAGGAAGATTCTAAAAAAGATAAAAATAAAGTTATACAAACAAAACAAAAGAATACAAAAATTAACAAGGGTCTTCCAAAAACTAATATTTCAAATTCAAGTATATTGTTAGCAGTAACAAGTTTAGTAGGTTTTCTTTATTCAAAAAAGAAAAAATAGATAACAAAATGTAATTAGCTTATAATGTAAAGCCCCAAATCAGAATAAAAGATTTGGGGCTTTTCTTTGTCAAAATTAAATTTACAATGGATTTATTTATAATTAGAAATATAGCATAATAACCATTACAGATATATAAATAAATAATTTTGTGTTATAATAAGAATAGAATAAATAAAAAACTTGGAGGTAGTTGTGCTTCGTTTAGAAAAAATAAATAGGAAAAATATATGGGAAATACTTAAATTAAAGGTATCTAAATCGCAAAAAAATTTTGTTGCATCTAATGACGTAAGTATTATTGAAGCATATCTAACTATTACTGCAAATGGAGTTGTTTTTCCCTTTGGAATCTATGATGACGATATGCCTATTGGTTTTCTGATGATTGGCTATGATGTAGATGAAACTTGGGAAAATGTTCCGAATATAGCAAAGGAAAACTATAATCTGTGGCGTTTGATGATTGATGAGACTTATCAACAAAAAGGCTTTGGAAAAGAAGCTATGAAACTTGCTTTAGATTTTATTAAATCATTTCCTTGTGGTAAAGCAGAATATTGTTGGCTATCTTATGAACCTGAAAATAAAATTGCTAAAGAGTTTTATCATTCATTTGGTTTTGTTGAAAATGGAGACATGGATGGAGATGAAGTTATTGCAATACTAAAACTTCAAGATAGATGAAATTTAAATTTATAGGAGAAATAGATATGACAAAAGAAGAAAGAGCAAAAAAATGGTTTAAGAATATTCAAAATACAGAAGATATAAGTATAGAAAAAAGAATAGAGATATGCAATGTTGCTGCAAGATGGACAGCTCTTATATTTATAGCATTAGTTATAGTAGAGTTTGTTTTGTTATTAATGGTAAATAATGGATCAATTTTAAATTATTTTGCAGATTCTTTGAACGGAATGAAGAAGGATTTACATGGTAGAAGTCAATATAAAACTTTAGCTATTGCAGGGGTTGCTTTTTGTATACCTCTTATAGTTTTACCACTAGCTATAGCTATTACTTTTAGAAATAAATATATTAAATCTAAAGCAGAAAATTATTTGTATAGAAAATAAAAATTATAATAAAATTGAGGTTTTATATGGATATTAGATTTGAAAGAGGATTAAGAAAAGAAAATGCCACACTATTATGTGAATGGTCAAATGAAAGGGGAGAGGCTTTTCAAGAACAATGGATGGGACTAAACATTTCATATCCATTGACTTATGATAAAATTAGAGAAATGGAAAATGTATTTTCTATATTTGATGAAGATGAATTTTTGGGAATGATTCAGCAAATAAGAATTGAAAAAGATAATATACATATAGGTAGATTTATGATAAATCCCAAAAAGCAAGGAATGGGTTTTGGAAAAGAGGCAATAAGAGGTTTTATAGATTTGATTTTTAAAGATGAAAGTATAAAAAGTATTTCTTTAAATGTTTTTGATTCTAATAAAAATGCAAAAAATCTTTATACTAAAGTTGGTTTTGAAATTGATGAAGTTATTGAAACGCCAAAACTTAAGTATATAATGAAAAAATATAGATAAATTTTATCGTGAAACTTTTTTAACAGCAATTCAAAAGATTTGCTGTTTTTCTTTGTCAAAATTAAATTTTCAACGCATTTATTTATAATCGGAAATATGGTATAATAAAAGTGTCTTTATACCTTAAGATAAAGATAATTTTGTTACAAGACATTAAAGAATAATTTATTAGAGAATGTTATTGATATAGAGGTATAATATGCAAAACAAAAAAATATTTTTATATTATTTTTTGACTGTAGGAATGGTTATGTTTCCTATTCTCAATTTATTGAGTTTTATTCCTATGGTAATTTTATACAAGAAATCGAACTTTAGAACTTATATTTTATCAGCAGGAATGTTTTTTGTATTGTCATTATTTATTTTAGGAAATTTCACTTCACTTATCCCTGTATTTATTTCTTTTATAATTATAAAAGGGATGGATAGCAGTACAGACGGTTATAAAGTTCTGCTTGGAAGCGCACTGGTTATGACTGTTTTACTTGTAAGTGATTTTATGATTTTAAAAGTAAATGCGAAGTCTTATGAATTATTGATAAATAATATGACTGAATTTTTTAATAATTTTGAAAATTATAAAGAGATTTTGAATATAAAAAATGCAGAAGATTTTATTAATAAAATGTCAAATATTTATCCTTCATCTTCTTTTATAATTTCTTATGTATTCTGTGCTATAGGATATTTATTTTTATCTAAAAGAATTTATAAAATTGATAGGGATTCAGATAATATTATAATACCATTCGATATTAAATTTTTGTTTTTCAGCATAGCGGTTATAGCTGTAATGATTTTTGTAAATATCAATGGTGTAAAAAACTTTTATGAAGTTTATTTGATTTGCTTAAATTTACTTATAGCATTTGTAGGAATAATGACAATTCAAGGTTTTATAAAGTCTAATGTATTTTTAAGTGCAAGGATGAATAAAATAGTGGCAAATATATTCAGTTTTATTTCAATATTTTTTGCTATCATTTATGTAGTTTATTTTATTTATGGAATTTATAGTTCAGTTAAGCGAGGTGTGAAATGGGAAAAAAATTAATTAAATTATCAGATTTTTATGTTTTATTTTTATTTATGGTTTTAATCTCTGCTTTTGTGCTTTATTTTCAATTTATATTTGGAGTTGTGTCCTTTATACTAACTTTTATTTCATTTATTTTAGTTTTGTATTATATAAAGAATAAAAATATTGAATATGAAGAAGATATAAGGAAGTACAAAGATTCATTGGATAATATTGCCAGTGAGGTGGTTTACAAAATGCCTTTCCCTGTTGCTGTACTTAACAACAAAGGTAGAGTTAAATGGTACAGTCCGGAATTTTCAGAACTTTTTTCAGGAAGTGATATTATTGGGATTGATATTAATTCGGAAATTTCAAGTTTTAATATTACTGAAGTTTTGAAAAAAGGTTATGGGAAAGTAAATTGGGAAACGAAAAAGTTTAATTATTTAGTTTATTATAATGTAGTAAAAGACGAGGATAATGGGGATGTTAATGTAATTATTTATTTGATAGACAACCTGGCATATTCAAAACTTAAAAAGCAATATGAAGAAGAAACTTTAAATTCTATTGTGATATACATTGATAATTACGAAGACGTTAGAAACAATGTCAAAGAAGACTTTAAAGCTATATTAATTGCTGAAATGGATAAAATTATTATAAATTATTTTTCAAGTTTAGGTGCAATTATTAGAAAGTATGATTCGGGAAAATATATTGTTATATCAAATGATATAATTTTACAAAAGATTAAACATGATAAATTCAGTATTATTGAAAAATTAAAAGCAATAGAGATTTCCGGTAATATAAAACCGACTTTAAGTATCGGTGTAGGTCTTGGCGGAAAAAATCCTTTTGAAAAATATAAAGAAGCTCAAACTGCTCTTGATATGGCTTTAGGTCGTGGAGGAGCACAAATTGTTTTCAAAAATGGAGAAGATTTGGACTTTTATGGTGGAAAAAATAATAAAGGTGTTGAAAGAAATAAAGTAAAGGCGAGAGTTATTTCTCAAGCACTTGAAAACATAATAAGAGAATCTTCAGAAGTTTTTGTAATGGGACATAAAAATCCGGATATGGATTGTTTTGGAGCGGCACTTGGCGTTATGGCAATTTGTAAAGAATTGAAAAAAGATTGTTATATGGTTTTAGAAGACGTTCCCGTTACAATTAGAAATATTTATGATAGAGTTAGAGTGGGAGAACCTGATTATGTAGATATGATGATTCCTCCGGAAAAAGCGTATGATATTTGTAGAGATACAAGCTCGGTTATATTGGTAGATAATTCTAGAACACTTTCAACGGAAGCACCATATCTGTTAGATGTTACTTCAAAAATTGTTGTAATTGATCATCACAGAATAGGAAAAGATTTTGTTGAAAATCCGATGTTGACTTATCTTGAACCTTATGCATCATCTGCCTGTGAACTCGTGACTGAAATAATTTATTATATGTTTGAAAAAATTGATTTGGATAAATTAATTGCAGAATCTTTACTTGCAGGGATTGTCGTAGATACAAAAAATTTCTATTATCAAACAGGAGTAAGGACTTTTGAAATGGCATCCTATTTGAAGAGATTTGGAGCGGATAGTATTGCAGTAAAACAACTTTTTAAAGATAATTTCAATACAATAAAATTAAAATCAAATGTTTTATCAAATGCAATTTCATATAGGAATTATATTTGCATTGGAGTCTTTCCGGAAGAAATTGAGGAGTCTATGTTGATTGCTGCACAGGCTGCTGATGAATTGCTTGGAGTTTTGGATATAGAATGCAGTTTTGTTTTAACTATTGTTTCAGGTCAAATCCACATAAGCGGAAGAAGTCTCGGTAAAATTTCAGTTCAATTAATTTTAGAAAAACTTGGTGGTGGTGGACATTACACTTCAGCAGGAGCAAGGCTTGATTGTTCGATGGAAGAAGCAATTGAAAAATTGAAGAAAGCTATAGATGAATATTTATTGGAGGAAAGTATAGATGAAAGTAATTTTAATTAAAGATGTAAAAAGTTTTGGGAAAGCGGGAGAACTCGTTAATGCGAAGACCGGGTATGCAAGAAACTTTTTAATTCCAAACGGATTAGCTAAAGAAGCAACTAAGGAAAATCTTGAAATTTGGGAAAAAGAACAAGCTGAATTAAAGAGAATTGAAGCTGAAAATATAAAAAATGCAAAAGAATTAAAAGAAACTTTAGAAAAATTGGAAGTAGTTATAAAAACTAAAACAGGAAACGGAGATAAACTTTTCGGCTCAATAACTTCTCAAGATATTAGTAATGCTTTAAAAAAACAACATAAAATAGAAATTGATAAAAGAAAAATAGAATTAAAAGAAAATATAAAATCACTTTGCACTTTGACAGTTCCTGTAAGAGTATATCCTGAAATAGTCGCAACTGTTAAGGTTTCTATTGAAAAGGAGTAATTTATGCATAATATTTACGACTTGGAAGCTGAAAAATGCGTCTTGTCGATAATGATTACAGAGCCAAATAAAAGAGAATATGTTTTTGAAAAATTAAAAAGAAAAGATTTTTATTTAGGTTGGCATAAAGATATATTCAGTGCAATCTTGGAATTATCAAGAGAAAATACGAACGTAGATCCGATTACAGTAATTAATAAAATGGAAGCAATGGGCTTTGATACGGAATCTAATAACGGTATTGTTGGAGTTGTTGAAATTGTAAATGCTGTTGCTTTTCCTTCAAATATTGAAAATTATTGTAAGATTGTAAAGGATAAATCAGACACGAGAAATTTACTTTTTATTCTTGATAATATAAAAGATAGAGCATATAGAAATGAAGATTATGACAAAGTTTTGGAGTCTATTGAAGGACAAATTTTTGAATTATCACAAAACGAAAATAGAACAGGACTTACACATATAAAAGATACTCTTACAGAGCTTATCGAGATACTTGATGATAGAAGTAAAAACAAAGGTTCGGTAACCGGAATTCCTACAGGTTTTTTAGATTTGGACAGAATTCTGCTTGGAATGCAAAGAAAAGATTTGATTTTACTTGCAGCAAGACCGTCTGTAGGGAAAACAGCTTTGGCTGTGAATATTGCCTTAAATGCTGCAAAAAGTGGAAGTAAAGTTGCAATATTTTCTTTGGAAATGAGTAAAACGCAATTGGCACAAAGGATGTTAAGTTCTCTTTCACTAGTTAATTTAAAACAATTAATTAGCGGAGATATAACTGAATGGGAAGATATCTTTGAAGCGAGTTCTATTATAGCCGGAAATTCAATTTATATGGATGATACCGCAGGAATTTCTATAACGGAGCTTAGGAGTAAATGTAGAAGACTTAAGGCTGATAGTGGTCTTGATTTTATTATGATAGACTATTTACAACTTATGACTTCTGAAAGCAGAAATGAAAATAGACAACAAGAAATATCTACTATTTCAAGAAATTTAAAAGCATTGGCTAAGGAATTGGACGTTCCTATTTTGGCATTGAGTCAGTTATCTCGTGATAGCGAAAAAAGTGGTAGAAAGCCAAAACTTAGTGACTTAAGAGAATCAGGAGCAATTGAACAGGATGCTGACGTTGTAATTTTACTTTATAGAGAAGATTACCAAAATGAAGAAGCGGAAGTTAAAAACCAAATAGAATTGATTATAGCAAAACATAGAAACGGAGAAACGGGAAGTGTTGAACTTAACTTTATTAAGGAGTGTACAAGATTTGTAGATCTTCAAACTGAAAGAGACAAGGAGCTTTTTAATGGATAATTTTTTAATTGAAGATGATGATATTAAGATTAAAAAATTTGAAAAGAGTTATTTTAAGTACTTCAAAAATTTTTATCCCTATGATGATATATTACTAACTGATTATAATCTTTGTTTTTTGACTGAATCGGAGATTAAAAATTGGGAAAAGAGAATAAAGTCAAAAAAGAATAATTATTTTGCGATTTTTTTAAAGGATATTTTGATAGGATATATTTCTATCAGTAGGATAAGTTTTTTAAACAGTAATTTTGAACTGTCTTTATGTTTAGATGAAAAGTTTTGTTCAAAAGGATACGGTTTTAAATCGCTTAGACTGTTTTTAGAATATTATTTTGAAAATTTTGACAAATATTCAATTTGGCTAAATGTAAATGCTTTTAATCAAAGAGCGATACATTTATATGAAAAAATCGGCTTTGAAAAAATAAGCGAATTTCTTGGAGATTTTGAAGTTCAAAAAATGCAAAAATTAAAGAGGTATGAAGAAGCGAAGGAATATTTTGAAGAAAAAAATGATATAATTTATTCCAAAATTTTCACGATGAAATTAGATAGATTAAAATTTTTAGAAAGGTGGGATAGGAGTGGAAATAAGTTTTAAAAAGTCAATAATTCAACCCGGAGTAACTCCTATTGAAAATATGTTTTTGGATAACTACTTGTCGATAGTTGATGAAATTTCCTTAAAAGTATATTTATTTTTATATAAAAGACTTTTTGGATCTTATAAAAGTGAATTGTCGATAAAATTTATAGCAGAAGAGCTTAAATTTTCTGAAGTTCAAATTATGAATGCACTAAAATATTGGAAAAATAATCAACTTTTAGATTATACTCTGGATGATAAAGGGAATGTTGAGAAGATTGAATTTGTAAATAATTTTGCACTCTATGCAGGAGGAGTTTACGACGATAATACAGAAGAAGAAAAAGAAAAACCGATGATTGACAATAAAGAATACTTCAAAAAAATCGAAAAAATTACAGGCTTAAGTTTAAAGCCTCACGAAATAAATGAAATTATTTCACATATTGAAGAAACGGGACATGAAATGGCATTAGTTTATAAGGCTTATGAATATGCAAAAGACACAGGAAAAAGCATGTCCGTACAGTATGTTATCGGGATTTTAAGAGCTTGGAAAAGAGATAATAATATTTCCAATGTTGAAGATTTGAAATATTTTCTTGAAAATAGAGATAAAAATAAAATTAAAAGATATAGTAAAAAGACTAAAAAATATATTGAAAAAGAACATATTTTAACAGAAGAAGAAAAAAGAGAAAAAATTAAAAACGACAATAATTCGGCAACATCAGAATTACTCGATAGGTATTAATTATGAATTTAGATGAATTAGTTTTAAAAAGCCTTAATAAGAGACCGTTATTAAGGGAAAAAATCAAAGAAGAAAGAAAAAACAAAATTTATTCCTCCATTGAAAATATTGAAAATTTAATATCGAAGAGAAATAATTTAGCCACAAAAATTATGAAGTCCACACTTTTAGACTTTGATTGTTCAGAAGACAGAAAGGAATTTAAAAAATTAGAAAAAAGTATTGATGAGTTACTTGTAAAAAATGGCTTCTCGAAAGACTATTTGAATAAAATTTATGTCTGTGAAAAATGCAAAGATACAGGATACTTTAATAATTCTGTTTGTAGTTGTATAATGAGCGATTTAGTTGAGGATAGAGTTTTGGAAAGTGGCTTTTCAAATAAGAAAAGAGAACAAAATTTTGCTAATTTTGAATTTTCTCTTTTTGACGGAAACTTCGAACATGCAAATAGACTTGTAAATTCCAGAGAATATATAGAAAAACTTATATCTTTTTCAAAAGAATATTGTGATAACTTTAAAATTAAGGATTATGGAATATTCTTTTATGGAAAGAGTGGAGCCGGAAAAACTTATTTTGCATCAGCAATGGTAAATTATATGTTAGATAAGGGAAAGCGTGCTTGTTTTATAACTGCAACAGAATTTTTTGAACTTATGTCAAACTATAGTTACAGTTTTTATAGAGATAAAAAAGAATTACAGGATAGAATTGATTTTATAAGAAATGTCGATTTTCTGGTTATTGATGATCTTGGGAACGAAATTTTGAGTAAGAACAATAATAGCTTTTTAAGCTCGCTTTTGGATTATAGGATTGAAAGAGGTTTAAATACAATTATAACTTCAAATCTTTCAGAATATGATTTAGCTGAATGTTATGACTCAAGAGTTGCGAGTAGAATAAGAGGAAATTTTAAGTTTTTTGTTTTTCCACCTTTTGACTTGAGAGAAAAAATTGGTAAAAATATAAAATTATAGGAGGTAGTTATGAAATTTAATTGGGAACAAAAGAATACAGTAAATGTTATAACGGGTGTCTTGATATTTACTATTTCAATACTTTGTTATTTTATATTTTCCAATATGAAATCTATAATTTCATATACTGCGAATATAAGATATGTTTTGATGCCCTTTATAGTAGGCGGGGCAATAGCTTATATTTTAAACTTTTTTGTAAAATTTTTTGAAAATTGTTTTTTAAGATTTGAGTTTTTTAAAAAGGTAAAATATAAATATATTAGAATGTCGGCAATAATTATAACTTATTTTATATTTTTTACATTTATAATTTTACTTTTAAAATATATTATTCCACAATTTTATTCAAATATAAAGATGTTTGTAGATAGGACTCCGATATTTATAGATATGGGAGTGGAAAAAGCAAAATATATGTTGCAAAACGTTGAGTTAAGCTCTGAAATTAGATCTTTTATCAATGGTAAATTAACTGAATTTGCAACTTTTTCAACAACATTCTTAACAGATATGATTCCTTGGGTTGCTACCTTTGCAACTAGAGTAGTATCCTTGTTTTTAAATATAATTTTAGCTATAATAATATCAGGCTATTTGTTGTATGATAAAGAAAATTTTTCAAGAATTTTGAAAAAATTTATGATAGCTGTTTTTCCTGAAAAAGCAAATAGAATTACTTTTAAAATTGTAAAGAGATTTGACTATACTTTAAAATCATATCTTTTAGCTAAAGGAATTGGGGCAATAATTGTCGGAATAACTTTTTATATAATTTTGTTATTTATGAAGATTGATTATGCACTTTTGTTTGCATTTATACTCGGTTTTACAAACTTAATACCATGGTTTGGCTGTTATCTTGGAGCTATACCGATAGCAATAGTATTGCTTTTCACTTCAACTTTTAATACAGTTTTATGGTTTATGATAATCGTAGTGATTGTTTCGATGATAGATGCAAATGTAATATCTCCTAGAGTTTCAGGAAAGAGTTTAGGAATAAGTTCATTTTGGGTTATTTTTGCACTTGTACTGGGAGGTAGTTTATTTGGAATTATAGGATTTTTACTTTCTGTACCGGTTTTTGTTGTCATATATACAACATTAAAGGAATATATAGAAGCGAGACTGACAAAAAAAGGATATTCCTTAAAAAATCCGGCAGAAGAGTTTGAAAAGAAAGAGGTTTAATTATGCTAGATATAAAGAGAATTAGAACTAACAAAGAAGAAGTTATCGAAAGTTTAAATTCAAGATTTGGAAATTATAATATTGATAAAGTTCTGGAACTTGATGAAAAGAGAAGAGAAATAATTTTTGAAGTTGAAAATAAAAAAGCGAGACAAAATGAAGTTTCAAAACAAGTTCCAAAATTAAAGAAAGATGGAGTAGATGTTTCAGATCTTTTTAAGGAAATGAAAGCACTTTCAGATGAAATTAAAGAGCTTGATGTTAAAGTCAAAGACTTGGACGAAGAAATCAGAAAAGAACTTTTGAGTATTCCTAATACACCAAACAAAGAAATTCCAATTGGAAAAAGTGATGAAGATAATGTTGAAATCAGAAAATTTTTAGAACCTAAAAAATTTGATTTTGAAGTTAAAGCTCATTGGGATTTAGGTGTAGATTTAGATATTTTAGATTTTGAAAGAGCAGTTAAAATATCTGGGTCAAGATTTTCAGTATTTAAAGGTTTGGGTGCAAAACTTGAAAGAGCATTAATAAACTTTATGCTTGATTTACATAGTAATCAAGGCTATGAAGAAGTGGGAGTTCCTGTTTTGATTAATAGAAATTCAATGTATGGAACAGGACAATTACCTAAATTTGAAGATGATATGTTCCATGTTCCTTCAAAAGATATGTTTTTAGCACCAACTGCTGAAGTTCCTGTTACTAATCTTTTAGCAAATGAAATTTTAGAATTTGAAAAACTTCCAACTTACTATACAGCTTTTACTTATTGTTTTAGACAAGAAGCGGGTTCTGCAGGTAGAGATACAAGAGGGTTAATCAGAAATCATCAATTTGATAAAGTTGAAATGGTTAAATTTGTAAATCCTGAAAATAGTTATGATGAATTGGAAAAACTTACAAATGATGCTGAGGAAATTTTAAAACTTTTAGAAATTCCATACAGAGTAGTTTGTTTATGTACTGGAGATATTGGTTTTACAAGTGCAAAGACTTATGATATAGAAGTTTGGATGCCAAGTTATGGAAGATATGTAGAAATTTCTTCTTGCTCAAACTTTGAAGATTTTCAAGCTAGACGCGCAAATATTAGATATAGAGATACAGACGGCAAAGTTAAATTTGTTCATACATTGAACGGTTCAGGATTAGCTGTGGGTAGAACTTTTGCGGCTGTTTTGGAAAACTATCAAAGAGAAGATGGAAGTATAGAAATTCCATATGTTTTAAGAAAATATATGGGTTTGGATGAGATAAGAAAATAGGGGAGTATTATGAAATTTAAGAGAGCATTACTTAGTTTAGCGTTAATTTTTTCGATTTGTTTTGTCGGAACTGCAAAGTCTTATGCAATATTTGGAATTGAAAAGAAAACTACTGCATCTTTAATCGGAGATGCAAAATCAGGAGCTTTGTTTGTTGCAGAAAATATAGATGAACCTTTATCAATAGCAAGTATTTCAAAACTTATGACTTATTATTTAGTTAAAGAAAAAATAGCTGAAGGTAAGCTTAAAATGGAAGATAAAGTTAAAGTATCTATAAATGCAAGCAGAGAAGAAGGTTCAAGTTTAAATTTGAAGGCAGGAGAACAAATCAGCATTAAAGATTTGCTTGATGGGCTTATGGTTGTTTCCGGAAATGATTCAGCAGTTGCACTTGCAGAGGTTGTTGCTGAAAGTGAAAGTAAATTTGTAACGATGATGAATGAAAAAGCAAAGGAGCTTGGACTTCAAAATGCAACTTTTACAAATGCTTCAGGACTTACTAAAAATGGTCAGGATAATAAAATGTCAACAAGAGATATATTTACTCTTTCAAAGGCAATAATTGAAAAATATCCTGAAGTTTTAGAATATGCAAAGACTACAGTTTTAGAACAACCTTCAAGAAACTTTAAAAAAGAGAGCACGATTCCTCTAGTTGGACAAGTTGAAGGAGTTGACGGTTTAAAGACAGGACATACTGACGAAGCCGGATACTGTTTAGTTTCTACTATGAAAATAAAAAAAGGTGAAACCGAGTTTAGAGTAATTTCCGTTTTGATGGGTGCAAAAACTAAAGCTGACAGAGCTCAATATATGAAAGATATGCTCAATTATGCAAAACAAAATATAGAAACCAGAAAAATTGTAGATTCCGAAAAATTTGTAAAAAAAGTTGAAACAAAATCAGCAAGTCAAGGTTTTATTGAATTAGTTCCTAAAGAAAATCTTGAAAGAGCTTCAATGAAAGGCATAAATTACGAAACTGAAGTAACTGTAGATGATGTTAAATTGCCATTGAAAAAAGGGGATAAGGTTGGAGAAATAAAAATCAAGAATTCTAAAGAAGTGATTGCGACTGTTGACTTGGTAGCTAAAGAAGACTATTCAAAGGTGGGATTTGTTAGAAGAATTGGAAGATTTTTCAAAACAGTTTTTGAAGTAGTTGAAACAATTTTACCATAGAAGGTTTTAAGATATGAAAAAAATCCGACTTTAAGGTCGGATTTTTTTGTAAAGAAAAGCTAATTATATGTTATCTTAAGAAGTAGATCTGTTCTTAACTTTTGATATATTATTAATAGTTTAATAATTTTCAACTTTTTACTATCTCGATAAAGTTGTGTATTGTATGTTCAATGTATTAAATGATATAATAGTATCGTGATGATTATTTACCATAATTTTATTGGAGGATTTATGGAAACTATTTTACAAAACATGTGTATGATTTATGATAGAGATAATGATAAAATTTTAATTTTGGATAAAGTAAAAAAATATGGCTGGGAGGGACTTACCTTTGTTGGAGGACATGTTGAAAAAGGGGAAGTCTTATATGATTCTTGCGTTAGAGAAGTTTTTGAAGAAACCGGATTAACTGTAGAAAATTTAAAATTAAAAGGAACTGTCAGCTGGATTGATGAAATTAATGACAAAAGAGAATTGGGATTTTTATATTATACAGAAGATTTTTCTGGAGAATTAATTGAAAACAATGTTGAAGGAAAACTCTTTTGGATGGGAATTGATGAGTTTAAAAATGCTGATGGAAAGAGTTATAGCATAGATAAGATATTTGATTTATATTTAGACGATAATTATACTGAATTGATGATAAAATGGGGTCAAAACGACGAAGTTGTATCTGAAATATTTTTTTAAGAAAATATAAAGTTAGGAGGTAGTTATGAATTTTATTAAGGGTATTATCTTTACAATTATTTCTGCATTTGTTTTCGGTTTTACGCCAATTCTTGCAAAACTTACGTATGACGGAGGAAACAACGCCATTACTCTTACATTTTTAAGAGCGTTATTGGGACTACCGTTTTTGTATGCAGGAATGAGAAAAAATCACACTCCTATGAAAATTACTAAAAGAGAATTTTTCCATTTTATTGTACTTTCTTTTTTAGGTATAGGAATTACCACAACAGCACTTTATGCATCATATAATTACATTTCTGTTGGAATGGCAACTACTATACATTTTATCTATCCTTGTGTTGTTTATTTTATTTGCATCTTATTTTTTAAAGAAAAAATTACTTTAAAAAAATTATCTGCACTTATTTTTTCAATGATAGGAATTGTATTGTTAGTCGATGAAGTTACCGGAGGAAGTGCTTTAGGGATATTTTTAGCTGCGTTATCAGGTGTAACTTATAGTTTATTTTTAGTATATCTTGATAAAAGCGGTTTTAAACATATGGACCCGTTCAAATGTACTCTCTACATAAGTTTATTTAATATCGTAGGACTTTTTGTGCTTGGTAAAGTTAGTGGACAACTTACTTTTGCACTTACGCCAATGGCTTGGGGACTTACAATTTTAATTTCATTTTTAACTTCAATTTTTGGAAATGCATTTTTGCAACTTGGAGTTAAGTATTGTGGAGCTACAACAGCTTCAATTTTGTGTACATTTGAACCGATAACAAGTGTAATTTTGGGTATATTCTTCCTTAATGAATCTATGACAATTTTTAAAATTATAGGTTGTGGATTGATAGTTTTAGCAGTGTTGTTATTGTCTATAAACAAAGATTTGAGAAGGAGAAGAAAATAATGAGCGCATTTTTAGCACCGATACATTTTTGGATGTATGATAAGATTTTAATTGCACAAAAATTGACTTTTGCAGTAGAAGAAAAATTTTTAAATAAAGAAGAAAGAGACGAAGCAGAAAGTCTATTTCCTGCATTGATTTCAGAAGACTTAGAAGAAGTAATCGATCAAAGTAATATTCATGGATGGTTACATACAGCAGTTTCAAATGTTGAAATAAGATTTGCCTATGTTATAAAAAAACTTTTAAACAAAGGAATTTCGCTTGAAGATATTAAAAAAGTTGCTTTTGAATATGGAACGATTTTTCCAAAATATGAAATTTCATCCCTACAAGATGCTTATGAATTACTAATGGACATTTTACTTGACGGACTACCTTGTGATGTTTCAATTTCTGTAATTAGAGAAGAAGAAAACGAATTGGAATTCGTACTATATAATGATATTCACAAACAATATTTTAATGAATTTGATATGGAAGCTTCTGTATATCACGAACTCAGAGAGGCTTTTGTAAATGGTCTTTTTGAAAAATATTCATTAAAATATAAAAATATTATTGATAGCAATAAGCTAATTTCAAGATAAAATGAAGATTAGAATTGATAGATTTCTTTGTCATATGGGAATTGGTTCGAGAAGTGAAATAAAGAAGTTTTTAAAAACTTGTAGAGTTAAATTGAATGGAAAACTTGAAAAAAATTCAAACACGCAAGTTGATATTGAAAAGGATGAGGTTTGGTTTGATGATGAAATTGTAATTTATAAGGAATTTACTTATTTGATGTTGAATAAGCCAAAGGACTTTATCAGTGCAACCTTTGATACAAAACTTCCTACTGTTTTAGACTTGCTTGAATTTCCATACTCCAATATGGAATTATTTCCAGTTGGACGACTTGACATAGATACGACAGGATTTTTGATTTTAACAAATGACGGAAAGTTCTCCTACAATGTAACAAATCCAAAGAAAAAAGTAAACAAAAAATATTTTGTAACTTTAAGAAATGAAATTACAAAGGAACAAAAAGAAAAACTTGAAAGTGGAATTTACTTTGAAAAAGAAGATTTTACAACAGAAAGTGCAAAGGTTGAAGAAATTTCAAAAAGGAAAATTTGCCTTACAATTTCCGAAGGAAAATTTCATCAGGTAAAAAGAATGATGGAATATGTGGGAAATGAAGTTGTAGAGCTAAAAAGAATAAGCATCGGAAATTTGAATTTAGATGAAGAGCTTAAACTTGGAGGGTATCGAGAAATTACTAATAGTGAATTAGAAGAAATATTTAGATAAAGTTTTGATTGTTGTCAAAACTTTTTTTATTGTTATTTTTGTGATAAAATAATTATAAGATATTTATTTTTAGGAGTTTTTATGAAAAGTTTAGAAAATGTTAGTAATAATCATAGAAAAGAAGATTTGAAATTACTTTTTTATGGAATTTTGGTTGGGATAGTTGCAGGAGGACTTTCAAGTTTCTATCGTTATATTATTCATGGGATAGAAGGAATTATAGGAGGAATCGTAAATATAAGTAGAAGTCATTTTTACATTTATCCGATTATTTTTATTGCACTTATATTTATTTCTTTTTTAGTTACAAAGATTAAGAAAATGTCAAGATTTTGTGGAGGTTCCGGAATACCACAAGTTGAAGCGGAAATAAAGGGATATATCAATCCTAATCCTGTTAAAGTATTATTAGCAAAAATTTTTGGGGGAGCTTTAACTGCTTTGGCAGGTTTTTCAGTTGGTCGTGAAGGTCCATCAATTCAAATTGGAGCAATGAGTGGAAAATTAGTTTCAAGAAAACTAAAGAAAAATAAAACTGTTGAAAAGTTTTTGATAACTTGTGGAGCAAGTGCCGGACTTGCTGCCGCATTTAATGCTCCTGTTGCAGGAATTTTATTTGCAGTTGAAGAAGTACATCGCCACATTAGTAAAAAACTTTTGGTAGTTTGTATGGCAGCTACAATAACTGCTGATTTGGTTTCAAAAATATTGTATGGAACAGAAACGGTTTTTAATTTTAGTATGGCTGAAAAATTACCGTTGGTAAATTATTGGACTTTGATTTTATTTGCGGTTGTATTATCCGTTTTAGGAGTTCTCTATATATTTTTAATGGAATTTTTTATGAAAATTCAAGATGGATTAAACCTGAAAAAAGAATTTAAATTGATTCCATATTTTTTACTACCTATAGTAATTTTAATATTTACACCTAATTTATTAGGTGGTGGCGGCTTTTTGATGAAAGAGTTACAAACTGTTGATTTTCCAATTTATATGTTAATTTTACTTTTTATAGTAAAATTATTATTTTCAATAATTTGTTTCAGTTCAGGAGTTCCTGGTGGAATTTTCTTTCCGATATTAGTTTTAGGAGCAACTGTTGGAACAATTTTTGGGAAAATTATAGACCCGATTTATATAAATAGTTTTATAATTCTTGGGATGGCAGGATATTTAACTGCAATAGTTAGAGCGCCGCTTACTTCGATAGTTTTAATATTTGAAATGACCGGTAATCTCTCCTACTTATTACCGCTTTCAATAGTTTGCCTTATAACTTATTCCATACCGAATTATTTAAAATCACTACCTATTTACGAATATCTTTTAGAAAGATTAATGGAAAGAGAACATATTGCTACTTCAAAAGATGGAGAAAAAATGACTATGAGTATAGTTGTTGAGATTGGAAGTGAGATAGAAAATAAGAAAATAAAAGAAGTAGAATTTCCAAAGGGAATGTTAATTATAAATATTGATAGAGGAGTCGAAGAAATAATACCAAATGGGGAAACTACAATAATAAATGGGGATGTTATAAATGTACTCGTAAGCGAAAATAAATTATTTGATACATTTAACGCATTACAAAAAATTTGCCAAAATAATTAAAAAATAAAGAATACTTTTAGAATTGTTAATTAATAAATTGGAGGTCTTATGATTAAATTATTAACTTTAGAAGAAATTGAAAAATATAAAAGAGAAATTTCAGATATATACAAAGAAGTTTTTAAAACTGATGATTTTTCTGCTAATTTTTTAATTACCAGAATTGACGGTAGTTTAAAAAATAATATAAAAATTGTTGGAGCTTTTGAAAATGAAAAGTTAATCGGTTTTGTATATGGCTTTGATTTTTTAAAAGAAAATTGGTGGGCAATGCAAGTGGATTCGCAGTTACCAAGTGGAATTGATTGGTATAAAGGCACTTTTGAGCTTAATGAATTGGCAGTTATTGAAAAATATCAAGGTAAAGGATATGGGAAAAAATTGATGAAATGTTTAATTGAAAATTTTGAAGGAGATAAAATTTTATTATCCACTAAGAAATTTAATAATGATAAAATAATTAATTTTTATCATAAACTAGGATTTAAAGATTTAATAAATCCATTTGAATATCCTAATGGAGATTATGAAACATCAATTATATTATGTTTAAGTAAATAGTTTTTTAATGGTTAGATTAAGGTCTAATCATTTTTTTGTTGTTAGACAACAAGGTTTTCTGAATTTTATTTGATATAAAGTATTATAAAAGAGTTGAATTATCATATAATAATATAAATATAGATATTTACTATCAAATGTATTGACAACGATTGCCTATAATGGTAAAATAAAATAGATAAGAAATAACTATCAAAAATATTTTTTGTTTTTTCTTATTAAAAATATATTTTAGGAGGGTTTTTTATGATTACAGATGGATTTCAATTTATTGCTCTGTTATTTTTTGTTTCAGGTATAGTTATTTACTTGGAAAAGAAGTTTAAAAATGGAATATTTTTTAAATATATTCCTGCGTTGGTTATAATTTATTTTGGAGCTATGATTTTATCTACATTGGGCGTATGGGATATGAATGTGGAAAGTGTATCTAAAGCCAGAAGTGTTTTAAAAGATGCAATATTGCCGTCAATGATATTTTTAATGCTATTAAGGGCTGACCTTAGAGATATAGCAAAATTAGGTCCTAGAATGATAATTTCATTCTTTACTGCAACATTTACTATAATGATTGGTTTTGTTGTGGCATTTCTTATCTTCAAAGGAAGTCTTGCATCCAATGCACCTTTAACTTTTGGAGCACTAGCAGGAAGTTGGGTTGGAGGAACACAAAATATGGTTGCGGTACAACAAGCAGTAGGACTTGAAGGCTCAGGAATGGGTTATACACTATTGATTGACTCAATAGACTATTCAATATGGATAATGTTCTTATTATTCTTAGTTCCATTTGCAAATAAATTTAATAAGTGGACAAAGGCTGATACTTCAAAAATTGATAATATAAACGAACATCTAACTGCAAAATTTTCAACAATAAGTAAAGAGATAACTTTCCAAGATATATTTTTCTTATTGAGTGTTGCACTTGGAGTTACAGCAGTTACAACAATAATGGGAAATGAATTGGTAAAAGTTCCTGCACTTGCATTTATGGGAGCAACAGGTTGGACTATAATCATAACAACAATCCTAGGAGTTATTTTTGCAATGACACCACTTGCAAGAATTCCGGGATCTCCTGAAGTTTCAAATGTACTATTATATATGCTAATAGGCTTAATCGCATCAAATGCAAACTTTATGGAACTTACTCAAGCTCCGGCATATATTTTAGCAGGTTTTGTAATTCTTATAATTCATGGAGTTTTAATGGCTATAATCGGAAAAGTATTCAAACTTGATTTATTCACTTGTGGTATAGCTTCTCTTTCAAACATAGGTGGAGTAGCTTCTTCACCTGTACTTGCAGCAGCGTATTCACAATCATTGGTGCCGATAGCTGTATTAATGGCATTAATCGGAGTTATTACCGGAACGTTTTTCGGAATTGGAGTTGCAAAATTCCTGACACTTTTAGCTTGATGAAATTTTTTTATAGAATGGTTGATTTTATCAGCCATTCTTTTTTTATGTAAAAAGCTTATTAAATGTATTAAAATATAAAACTTGTAAAAAGTTTTTTTTTGGTATATACTATTTTGGGAATGTTTTAAAAGGAGTTTTGTATATGAAAAAGGCAATGCAAATGTCCGAATCCGTTGAAGTTGCAATCTTTTTAGCATTAAGTGGGGGACTTATGGATGCGTACTCATATCTTTTAAGGGGAGAAGTTTTTGCGAATGCACAAACCGGAAATATGTTGTTATTAGGAGTTCATGCTTCTCAAGGAAATTGGGAAATGTGTTTAAAATATGCTTTTCCAATATCTTTTTTTACTTTTGGAATTTTTTTATCGGATTTATTTAGAAAAAAAGGTAATTTTAAATTACATTGGCGACAAAATGCTGTTATATTTGAAATACTTTTGCTTATTTGTGTGGCATTTATTCCTGAAAATATGAATGCACTTGCAAATGCGATGACCTCTTTTGCCTGTGGAATACAAGTTCAAAGTTTCAAAAAACTTTGCGGTATAGATTTTTCTACAACAATGTGTATCGGAAATTTAAGAGGTGGGACTCATAATTTAGCAGAGTATTTTTATACAAAAAATAAGAAGTTTTTAGAATATAGCTTGATGTATTTTGCGGTTATATTATGTTTTATTATCGGAGCGATTATAGGAAGTAAATTTAGCAATATCTTAGGACTAAAAACAATTCTGCTAAGTGCTATTTCGCTTATTGTTTGTGTATTTATTATGTTTATAGATAGAGAAAATTAAAGGAGAGAGATTTTGTTTAATATAGTTTTATTAGAACCGGAAATTCCTTTCAATACTGGGGCTATTGGAAGAACTTGTGTCGCAACCGACACTAAATTACATTTGATAAAACCTTTGGGTTTTTCACTTGATGATAAAATGGTGAAGAGATCGGGTCTTGATTATTGGGATAAGTTAAAACTTTTTGTCTATGAAAATATTGAAGATTTTTATGAAAAAAATCCGAATGCAAATATCTATTTTTCAACTACAAAGGCAAAAAGGACCTATGATGAGGTTGATTATTCTCCGAATGATTACATAATGTTTGGGAAAGAGAGTAAAGGAATACCGGAAGAAATTTTAGTTAAAAATGAAGAACATTGTGTAAGAATACCGATGTGGGGAGAAATTCGTTCTCTTAATCTTTCAAATTCGGTATCAATAGTTTTGTATGAAGCACTAAGACAACAAGATTTTTCAGAACTTGAAAAGTTTGGAAATTTACACAGATTACATTGGAGTGAATAATGGACGAAGAATTATATGAATTATTAAAACAAAAAAGAAAAATAGAAGCTGTAAAGTACGTTAGAAACAAATACGATATAGATTTTAAACGAGCAAAAGAAACTGTTGATAATTTAACTGAAAAAGTAGCTTATTTTGAAGAAAAAGATCTTGGATTATACTCAGAAGATTTTTCTGATAAAAATAAAAATTTAGATACTTCTGAAATATCTGATGACAATTTATATGCTTTGATAAAAGAAAATAGAAAAATTGAGGCTGTAAAATATGTAAGAGAAAAATATAATTTTGATTTAAAAACATCTAAGAAAATAGTTGATAGTTTAGATATAAATAATCTAATGGCATTTACAGAAAAAAATATTATTTCTGCATCAAAAACTGATTTTTCTAAATATGGAAGTGGTTATAGTAACGAAAGTTATTCCTATGAAATGATTAATGGGAAACAACATTACTATGCATATAGTAAAGACGGAGAAAAAAGAGAAGTCAATAGGTTCTCCATTCCTAGTGAAATATTGAAATATTTTGATAAAGCTGCAGAAAAAAAGGCAGATGAATATGAAGAAAAAGAATCTAGGAAAAAAAATTTCATTTGGGGAATTGTATTAGTAGCATTAATAGTAGGAATATATTTTTACTTTAATTAAAATTTAACATTTTAAAGAAATCTGATTTTTGGCTATAGGCATAAATTAAAACTGTTTGTCTATGAAAATATAGAAGATTTTTCAAAACTAGAAAAATTGAAATCTACATATTACAATGGAGTGAGCAATGGATGAAGAATTATATGATTTATTAAAACAGAAAAGAAAAGAAGAAACTATAAAGTATGTTAAAAATAAATATGATATGGATTTTAAAACTGCAAAAGAAACAGTTGATAAGATGACAAAAACCTTGGAATTTTTTGAAGGTAAAAACCGTGGTTTATCAAAAACTGATTTTTCCGATATGTTTAAAAATTCAATTATTTCTAGGATATATGATAATGATTTATATGTTTTGATAAGAGAAAATAGAAAAATAGAAGCTGTAAAATATGTAAAAGACAAATATAAATTTAATTTGGAAATGGCAAAAGCTATGGTTGATACTTTAGAACCGGAGATGTTTACAGAAAAAAGTATTATTTCCACATCAAATTCTAATTCATCTAATTTTACAAGTGGTTATAGTATTGGAAACTATTCCTATAAAATGATTGATGGAGAACAACTTTATTATACTTATAAAGACGGAGAAAAAAAAGAAGTAAATAGGGTTTCAATTCCTAGAGATATACTTAAAGATTTTGAAGAATCTGCAGATGAATACGAAGATAAAAGAATAAAAAGAAAAAATATTCTTTTAGGAATACTTTTAGTGATTATAATAGCAGGAATACTTATTTACTTTAATTAAAATTTGACACTTTAATTTGTTTGTGTTAAAATTTAAATGATGTAGAGATATATCAAAATTAAATTAAAAATTCAGGAGGAAGGAATGTTAATTAGATAACTATTATGAAACAGAAATTTAATAGCTTTTTAGAGCTTAGTTTTTTGTTGCCATTTTAGTTATGCATTCCTTTTTGTGTTCTTTTTAGAACTCCTTTTTGAGTTGCAAAACGAATGTTGAAATGGCAATAAGTGGATTGCCATTTTTTTGTGGCTTAATTTAGGAGGATATATGCTTAGTATAAAAAATTTAACGATATATTTAGTGAATGATTTAAGAACTGTAATTGAAAATTTTAGTTTTTCTTTAGAAAACAAAATGAAAGTTTGTATAATTGGAGAAGAGGGAAACGGAAAATCCAGCATTTTAAAGGCTATAGTTGATGATGAGGGCTTAAAAAAATATGCTGAAATAAGTGGAGAGATAAATAAGAAAAATGAAGTTATAGGCTATTTACCGCAGATTTTGGAAGCAAAGATTTTAAATTTTTCAACAAAGGAATATTTTGAAAATAAAATTAAAGAGGAATTTTTTGACTACAATTTATTTTACAAATTATTAAAAGAGTTAAATTTTGATGAAAATTTAATAAATGAAAAGCAAAGGATAAGTGAATTATCAGGTGGAGAAAGAATTAAATTTATTTTGCTTTGTGAACTTATGAAAGAGCCTACTTGTCTTTTATTGGATGAGCCTAGTAATGATTTGGATATAAATTCTATTGAATGGCTTAAGAATTTTATAAAGAATATTAATATTCCAATAATATTTATTTCTCACGATGAGGATTTGATTGAAAATTGTGCAAATGTAATTATTCATATTGAGCAACTTATGAGAAAACAAAAGCCAAAGATTTCAATTGAAAAGTTGGATTATGAAAATTATGTTGAAAACAGAGGTAATGCTATTGAAAGACAGGAAAGAATTGCAAAAAAGCAAAGAGAAGAATTTGATGAGAAGGTAAGAAAGTATCAAAAAGTTTATGAGAGAGTTCAACATGAGATAAGAAGTACAAAAGATGATCTTATTGGAAGAAATCTTAAAGATAAAATGCATACTGTAAAGTCTATCGGTAGAAGACTTCAAAAAGAAAAGGAGAATTTGCTTGAATTTCCCGATTATGAAGAATCGATTTTTGTAAAATTTGATGAAAATGTTAATTACTCTACAAAAAAGGAAATTTTGGATTTGAATTTGGAAAAACTTATTATTGGCTCTAAAGTTTTGAGTGAAAATATAGAGTTAAAGGTATTTGGTACTGATAAAATCTGTATAATTGGAGAAAACGGAATAGGAAAGACAACTCTTTTAAAGATAATTTTGGATAATATAAAGAAAAATGTAAAGATTGCTTATATGCCTCAGAATTATGATGATAAAATGAATGTTGAAATGAGCATTATAGATTATTTGAGTAAGACTTATAAAAAGGAAGAGACTACAAAAATCAGGACATTTTTGGGTTCAATGAAATTTACTGCAGACGAGATGTTTCATAATTTAAAATCACTTTCTGGAGGGCAAAAAGCGAAAATTTACTTTTTAAAAATGATTTTGGAAAATCCAGAAGTTTTGATTTTAGACGAGCCTACGAGAAATTTATCCCCTTTTTCGTCAGTTGAAATCAGAAAATTATTAAAATCATATAAAGGCTCAATAATCTCAGTTTCTCACGATAAAAAATATATTAATGAGGTTTGTGATAAAGTTTACAAACTTACCAAAAATGGATTGGAACTTGTAATTTAAAAGAGAAAATACATTTAAGCAAAATTTTGACTACTTTTTGTATTTATGGTAAAATAAAGTTTAATAAAATCAGATTTTAACATAAAAGCGGAGGATATATGGATAAAATTTTTGATATTTTGGAAGGTATTTTTTCAGTTGAAACCTTTGGAAATTTAAAGCTATACGACTTAATGGCAATTATTTTTAAATATATTTTTGTAATTATTATCTATTATTTTATTTATAATATAATTAAAATGATATATTTTGATATTAGCACAACAAGTGAAATGAGTGAGGTTTCTAATACCTATCTAAAACTTATAAACAGAAAGGAAAGTCTTCCTTTTAAAGTTCATGAACATTATTATATAAATAATGAGACAACTTTAGGTCGTGGTGATTCTAATGATATTGTAATAAATGATAAATTTATTTCTAAGAAACATATGAGAATTATTAAAGAAGACGGAATTTATTATATTGAAGATTTAGGCTCTGCAAATGGGACTTTACTTAATGGAGAACCAATTACAGAGGCTATTGAACTTAAAGATAAGGATTTAATAGATGTTGGTAGAATTGAGTTCTTATTTGTAAATGAGGAAGTTGATGATGATTAGTAAAAAATTAATGTCAAGATTTAGAACTTTAACTGTAAATTCCCATGTCAGTACAAAGAGTATACAAGGACTTTTGTTATTCTTTCAAATTTTAGGATTATTTTTAATTATGGCTAGGGATTTTGCGAATTTTGACAAAACTAAGTTGTATTTTATGATTGCATTGATTGGTTTTGTATATATTTCTGGGAAATTGGTACAAAAGTTTACTAGGGGCGATTATTATATAATGCTTATTGCGAATATGCTTTTTTCTATTGGAATATTAGAAATTTACAGACTAAATAACAAATTAGCATATAGACAAATTATTTGGTTTTGTATCGGCATTGTAGCCTTTTGGGTTATATATTTAATTTTAAAATATATAAGAATCTGGAGCAAAATGTATTATTTTTATGCTGGAATTTCGTATCTTTTATTTATTGCAACATTCCTATTGGGCAGTAGAATTAATGGGGCAAAAAACTGGATAAGATTGGGGAAAAATTTTGCTTTCCAACCATCTGAGCTTATAAAGATTGCTTTTGTTTTCCTTATTGCAGCTTATTATAAAAATAGAGAAAAGTTTGAAAAAGATATTTTTAAAAAATACAGTTTACATTTCTTTTTCTACACATTTTTAGGATTTCTATTTTTACAAAAAGACTTAGGTACAGTACTTGTGTTTTCGGGAGTTTTTATCTTTGCACAGTATATGTATGAACCGCATAGAAAATATATATTTGTAAATCTTTTGATTCTTTCTTTCGGAGCCGTGTTGGGATATGTTTTGTTTAAGCATGTTAAGGTAAGAGTAAAAATTTGGTTAGATCCTTTTAAATATGCAGATGGAATGGGCTATCAAATAATTCAAGGTTTTTATGCGATTGCAAGTGGTGGATTTTTCGGAAAAGGTCTTGGACTTGGAAGACCGGATTATATTCCGTTTGCAGAAAGTGACTATATATTTGCAAGTATTTGTGAAGAAATGGGAATTTTAATGGGAATGGGAGTAGTTATGTTGTTTTTAATCTTAACATACAGAGGAATAAAAACTTCTATGGAACAACATAATAAATTCTATAAGTATGTAGCTTTTTGTCTTTCATTAATTTTCGCTTTTCAGTCATTGATAATGTTCGGAGGAATTTTAAAACTTATTCCACTTACAGGAATCACAATACCTTTTGTCAGCTATGGAGGTTCTTCAATTCTTTCAAGTTTCATTGCTTTGGGGATTTTACAGTATGCCTCTGAAGAAAATATATAGGAGGATAATATGGTTGAAATTAAAAGATATAAGAGGATTTTAACATTTATAAGTTTACTATTTATTTTAATTCTTGGATATATGACTTATTTTCAAGTTGCAAAAGCAGATAAACTTAAAAATGATGAAGATAATAAAAGAAATTGGGTTGATGACAATAAATTAAAGAGAGGAAATATCCTCGATTCTAATGGAAATATTTTAGCTGAAACTAAAACTGATGAAAAGGGAGATAAATTCAGATATTTTCCTTATGGGGAAGCCTATGCTCATATAGTCGGATATAACAGCAAAAAATATGGAAAAACGGGAATTGAGAAAAAATTTAATACAACTCTTTTAAACAAACAGGATAAAACTCCTATAGGAGAATTAAAGAAAATTTTAATTGATCAAAAAGAAGGTAATTCAGTAAAATTGACTACAAATACGGAATTGCAAAAATATGCCCTTTCTCTTTTGGAGGGACATAAGGGGTCGATGATTTTGATGAATCCACAAACCGGATCAATAATTGCAATGGCGGACAGACCTACTTTTGATCCAAATAAAATAGAATCTAATTGGGCAAACATTATTTCAGATGAGGAAAATGCACCGCTTTTAGCGAGAAGTACTTCCGGACTTTTCACACCCGGATCTGTTTATAAACTTATAACAGGAACTGCATTGCTTGAAAAACTTAGTGGAAGTGATTTAAATTACAATGATAAAGGTTCAACAACTATTGACCATTATAAAATAAATAACTATGCAAAGGAAGTCAATGGAAATATAGATTTGAGAAAGGCTTTGGTAAAATCTTCAAACACATATTTTGCAGATCAAGTACAAAAAATTGGAGTTGATTCTATGATTGATGTAAGTAAAAGATTTATGTTCGGTCAAGAAATTCCTTTTGAGTTAAAAACTGCAATTTCTCCAATTCCGTATAACGATAAAACTACGGCTTTGGAACTTGGAACTGCGGCGTTTGGGCAAGGAAAAGATTTGGTTACTCCATTACAGGTTGCATTGTACACAAGTGCAATTGCTAATGGCGGAAATATGATGAAACCTCATATTGTAAGTGAAATTCTAGATCCAAGTGGAAAAATAATTGAAAAAGTTACACCTGAAGTTTTATCAAAAGTTGCTGACAAAAAAATAATGGACACAATGAAAGATTATTTAAAATCTTCAGGGGATAGAAATTTCGCCGGATTTGTGAAAGGAAAGAAAGTTGCAGGTAAAACAGGAACCGCAGAAAAAACAAAGGATAAAATTCATTCTTGGGTTACAGTTTTTTATCCTGTAGATAATCCTACAATTGTATGTACAGCATTTTTTGAAGAGGAAAACAAAATTGCCGCTGAAATGATTCCTCTTGTAAAAAAACTTGTAAATAAAGCGATAGAGCTTGGATATTAGGAGATACTATGAATTATAGAGTGCTATTTAGAATTGAAAGATTAAAACTTATAGATAAATTAAAGGCAAAAATCGTAAATTATAGAAGGTATTGCGAAGAAATGGGTGATACTTGTGAAATTGAAATAGTTTGTGCAGGAAATGTGGTTTCACATTTTTTGGAAGAAGATGAGTTTTTTAAAGATGAAAGTCTACAAGTTAAACTCTGTAAAAATGCTTTAAACGGATTAAAGCCGAACTATGAACAGAAAAATATTCAAATAGTATCAGCCGGTATTGGGGAAGTAATTAAGAGAAAATCTGAAGGCTGGATTGAATATACAATAGAATAAAAATTTACTGAAAAAAGAATGTTTACAGAAGAACATTCTTTTTTCTTATGAAGAAATATGTTTTTAAAAATATTGATAAAAAGTGAAAAAAATGGTAAAATTAATGTGTATAATTTTAATTTTTTGTTTGGAGGGGCATAATGGAAAAATATAATTGGTCATTAGAAAAAATTTATAAAAATGTGGATGAAGCAAGAGCTGAAATAAAACTTTGTGATGAATTTATTGAAAAAATTGTAAAAGAAGAAAAATCTGTTAAAAATTTAAAAAATATTATGGAATTATCTGAAAAGGCAAGTAGACTTGTAGAAAAATTATATACTTATTCATATATGAAAAGAGATGAGGACAGCAGAGTCCCCGAAGCACAAAAATTAGCTTTAGAAGTAACTTCTTTAGGTTCAAGATTCGGATCTGCTACGGCATTTTTTGATCCTTTCTTAATGAGTTTATCTGATGAAGAATTGGAAAATTTCTATAAAGAAGGAGATAATGAAAAATATAGAATTCATTTTGAAAATATTTTAAGATTTAAACCTCATACTTTAAGTGCTGATGAAGAAAAACTTCTTGCAAATTGTAGTGAAATGGAGAGGACAGGTCAAAATTCATTCTATATGTTAAGTTATGCCGATATGGATTATGGTAATATTGAAAGTAAAGGTGGAGAAAAATTAACTCCGGCTAATTTCAATACTTTTCTTTTAGATGAAAATGAAGAAGTAAGAAAAGAAGCATTTGATAAAATGTATAAAACTGTTTCAAACTTTAAAAATACTTATGCCACAACTTTATACAGTGCGATTAAGAACTTAACAACACTTGCTAAGGTTAAACACTATCCTTCAGCTAGATATATGGAATTATTCCAAGATTGTGTACCTGAAACAGTTTATGACTCATTGATAGAAAGTATTGAAGAATATCTTCCTTCTCTTCATAAATATTATGGATTAAGAAAGAAAGCATTAAAGAAAGATAAACAATATATGTGGGATGTTTCTATAAATTTAGAAAAAGAATTTGATCAAAAATATCCTTATGAAAAAGCAAGAGAATTAATAACTGAAGGTCTTAAACCATTGGGAGAAGACTATATTGAAGTTTTAAATAGAGGTTTTGACGATCGTTGGGTTGACGTTTATCCAAGAGAAGGAAAAGCTGGTGGAGCATATTCATGGGGAAGCTTTGATACAGATCCATATATCCTAATGAACTATACAGATACTTTAGATAGTATGTTTACATTAGCTCATGAATTTGGACATTCAATGCATAGTTATTATTCAAAATCTGACAATGACTATCTATATGCTCAATATAAGATTTTCGTTGCAGAAGTTGCATCAACTTTTAATGAATTAACTCTATTAGATTATTTGTTAAAGAATGTTAAGAATAAAAATGAAAAGATTTATATCCTAAACTATTACATTAATATGTTTATCGGAACAGTATTTAGACAAACAATGTTTGCTGAATTTGAAAAGAATACACATTTAGAAGTTGAAGCGGGAAATGCCTTAACTGCCGATGATTTCACAAGAATTATGAGCGAATTAAATGACAAATATTATGGAGAAAATGTTGAAAAGAGCGAGTTAGCTAGTTACTTATGGGCTAGAATTCCTCATTTCTACACTAATTTCTATGTATATAAATACGCAACAAGTTTCTGTGCTGCAAGTTTCTTATCAAGCAGAGTTGTTAAGGGAGATAAAGAAGCATTAAAGAGTTATAGAAATTTCTTAAAAGACGGATGTAGACATCAACCAATAGAACAATTAAGAGCCGCAGGAATAGATATGGAAGATAAAAATTCTATCAATAAAGCTCTAGATGTTTTCAAAGGTTTAGTTGACGAACTAGAAAAAGAATTAGAAGCTTAGAAAGATTTAAGGAGGGTTTTTTTCGTGTCTAAGAAAAATAAAAAAAAGAATAAAATTGAAAAAAATTCTTCAAATTTTTCAGAGGGTGGATTTGATAAATCTATTTTATCCGACTATTCTCAATGGAGAGAAGATTATTCTGAAAAAGAAATTTCTGAAGAAACTGTCCTCGAATCCACTAAAGAAAAAGAAACTGATAAAGTAGATGATTTAGATTTTAAATCAAGTCTTATCAATTCGGAAGTGGAAGATCATACTTTTTCAACTGATGAAGAAAAAGCAAAAATAAATTCAAAGGTTGAAAAAGAAAAAGAGAATAAAGAAGAAAATAACGAAGAAGATAAAGAAAAAAACAAAGACGATAGTGAAGAAGATGAAATATTAACAGAAACACAAAGACTTCAACTTATTTACGGGAATGTTGTTCCTCTACACGAAAGACGTCGTAGAGGAAGCAAAGCTGTTAAGAATAAAGAAAAAAACAAAGATAAAAATCCAAAAGTTTTAGAAACTGTAAAGGGCGAAGAAAAAGAAGCATCTGTCGAAGAAAAAATTGCTCAAAGTTCAGTTGAAAATATTGAAAAAAAGGAAACTAAAAAGCAGGAGAAAATTGAAGAGCAAAAGGAAGGTAAATCCAAAGAAACTGAGAAGCAAAAAGAAATTCAAAAAACAAAGGAAGAAAAGGATAAAAAGGAAGTAAATAAATATGATATGCCGAAAGTTCCAAAAACTTTGAAGATAATTTTTGCTTGTACTATCCTTTTAGCAATTTCAGTAGTCAGTTTTTTTGGACTTAAGGCATATCACTCTCTTGGAGTAAAACTTCCAAGTATTCTATCCGGAGTTGAATCCAAAAAAATTGGATTTTATACTTCAAACTTTGTTTTTAATGGGAAAGTATTAGATAAAGATCAAGCAGAATATCTTATATCTATGTTTGAAGAAGATGAAACAAAATTAGCTACAATTAAAAAGTGGCTTAAAGAAGATGCTGAAAATCTAAAGAAAGATGAAAACTATAAGAGTGATAGACCTGTTAGGCTTCAAAAAAGCGGAAAAATTTTAGGACTTTTTGATGATTATAAAATTTGTTTAGATCCGATAAAATTGAAAGTCGAAAAGAATGATAAGGTGGAAACTTCTATTTTATTAAACGGAAAAGAAGAGAGCGTTTCAGATAAAGAATATGAGCTGTTTCCGGGAAAATATACAATCTTTTATTATGATAATAATGTAAAATTAAAAGAGGAAATTTCTCTTTTTTATGATGAAAAGTCTGGTGTTAAAAATGTCTCTTATGGAGTGGGAGCGGACTACAAATTGGCAAATGAAGTTGAAAAACTTGACACAAACTCAAAGGAGAGTTCATTTAAAATAGTAACAAGAGATGAAAATAGTATTTTATTTGTAAATGATAAAAATACAGAATTAACTGTAAAGGAATTTAATAAATTGTCAGGAACAAATATTAAAAAGGGTGATATTTTAAAAGTTGTAACAAAAATGCCTTGGGGATATACAATTTCTGACGGAGTTACTTATCAAGGAGAAAGAAAAGTAAATGTAAGTACTCCTCTTAGCGATAAAAGATTACTTGATGTTGCAATTTCAAGAACTATTGAATTATTAAGAGAAGATGTTCAGTCAAGAGGCAAAAAAGATGCAAGTTTATTGACTACAATGATAAATCCATCTTTACAAATTGAAGCAAAAAGAGTTGAGTCATTGATAAATAACGGAAGAGAATATATTGGAGGTTATCCTTCAATGGAATTTGACCTTAATTCTTTTGAAATAAGAGAATATGGAGATACTTATGAAATGTATATAGGTGGACATCTATTAGTTCAAGAAACAACTTATCCTCAAAATAGTAAACCGCCAAAATTGGAATCAATAACACCGACAGAATCAACAGTCGGATTCCATTTTATCTATGATAAGCAAAAGAAAAATTGGTATAGCAATGTTTGGGGTTTTACAACAAGAACAATAACAAGAGATAATATAAAAAGTGTTGATATCTCAAAAGATATGATTGCGAGGTAAGTTTATAACATGATTTTGACCGACCTTAAAAATTGAATAAAATCAGTTTTATTAGGTCGGTTTGTTATATTTAAAATAAATATTAGGAGCATTGTATGAATATTGATATTATTTTTCAAAATATTGAATTTTTGATAAAGATGGTTCTTGCAACTTCTATGGGGGCAATAATCGGTTTTGAAAGAAAGAGTAGAAATAAAGAAGCAGGTATTAGAACTCATGCGATAGTTTGTTTGGCATCAGCACTTATGGTAATAGTTTCTAAATATGGTTTTTTTGATGTAGGAAATTATGATGCAGCACGTGTTGCAGCTCAAGTTGTTTCCGGAATTGGCTTTTTGGGAGCGGGACTTATTTTTATAAAAAATAATGCCGTAAATGGATTGACAACTGCTGCAGGAGTTTGGGCTACTGCTGGAATTGGACTTGCTATGGGAGCGGGACTTTATGCGGTTGCGATTTTTGGAACTCTTTTAATTGTAATCATTCAAACTTTGATGCATAAAGATACATTTTTAAATAAAGACCATTTGACTATTACATTTGAGATAGAGTTGGAAGATAGTTTTAATTCTATCAGAGAAATTAGAAGTTGTTTGGAAAGATTTAAACTTGAAATTCAAAATGTGGAGATTATAAAGAAAAATAGATTCGTAATAGTTAAATTTTACACTGTTGTTCCTCTCGACTTTGAAAGAGAGCATTTGGAAGATTTAATTTTTGATGATGAAAGAGTTAAAAAGATTGAAATGTAGTTGACTTTTTTGACTATTTTTTATATAATTATTTCAATATTTAATATTGAGCGTTGATTGTGCTTACAACACAGGAGTTTAAAAGTGATTGTGCTTAAACAATATGAGGCCTATGCGAAGAAAGGTGGTACCACGATAAGTCGTCCTTTCACAGTTTTAGGTCTTTTTTTATAGGAGGTTTTATGGAATACAAGAATATTTTTGAAGAGCTTGTCGATAGAGGATATTTTGAACAAGCTACTTATGAAGATGAGTTAAAAGAATTATTATCCAAAGAGAGAGTAAAATTTTACATAGGTTTTGATGCGACAGCAGATAGTTTGACAATTGGACATTTTATTCAAATTATGGTTATGAAAAGAATGCAAAACTATGGTCATATTCCAATTGCACTTTTAGGTGGAGGAACTACAATGATAGGAGATCCTTCAGGAAGAAGCGATATGAGAATGGTAATGACTGAAGAACAAATTAATTATAATGCTAAAAGATTTTTTGAACAACTTTCCAGATTTATTGACTTCACTGATGGAAATGCAATTATAGAAAATAATAAAGATTGGCTTTTAGACTTAAATTTTATAAAGTTTATGAAAGAGGTAGGAGTGCATTTCAGCGTAAATAAGATGCTTACTTGTGATGCATACAAAAATAGAATGGAAAAAGGTCTTACATTCTTTGAATTTTCATATATGTTAATGCAAAGTTACGATTTCTTATATCTATACAGAAAACATGGTTGTAAATTGCAATTAGGTGGTTCTGACCAATGGAGCAATATCCTTGGAGGATATGATTTAGTAAGAAAGCTTGAACAAGATAAAGTTTATGCTATGACTTTTAAACTTTTAACAACAGCTGACGGAGTTAAAATGGGAAAATCTCAAAAAGGTGCAGTTTGGTTAGATGAAGAAAAAACATCTCCTTATGAACTTTTCCAATATATGAGAAATGTTGATGATAGAGATGTTGAAAAGTTTTTACTTATGCTTACTTTCCTTCCTACAGAAAAATGTAGAGAATTAGGCAAATATAAAGATGAAAGAATTAACGAAGCAAAGGAAATTTTAGCTTTTGAAGTAACAAAGATTATTCACGGAGAAGAAAAGGCACAAAAAGCATTGGAAACTGCCAGAGCATTATTCAGCGGAGAACTTTTAGATGAAAATATGCCTTCAACTGAAATCAAGAAATCAGATTTTGAAAATGAAGAAATAGGAATTTTAGATTTGATTAGAACTTGTGGACTTTCAAAATCTAATGGAGAAGCTAGAAGACTTATAGAACAAGGCGGAATTTCTTTAAATGGAGAAAAAATTACAGATACTAATTTGAAAGTTTCTCTTAATTTAGAAGAAATAGTAATTAAAAAAGGTAAAAAAATCTATCACAGAGTAATTGCTTTATAGGAGTTTTTGATGAAAAAAGAAGATGTATATGTAGTAGGAATTGCCGGAGGCTCAGCTTCCGGTAAGACTACGATTATTGAAAAGTTGAAAAAACAATTTAAAGATGAAATTGTTATGATTAGCCATGATTTTTATTATTGGCCAAATGATGATAAGACTTTAGAAGAAAGGGCAAAGTTGAATTATGATCACCCTAAGTCTTTTGAAACTTCTAAACTTATTGAAGATATAAAGATTTTAAAATCAGGTAAAGCGGTAGATTTACCGATTTATGATTATACAATGCATACTAGAAGCAAAGAAACTATGAGAGTTTATCCAAAGCCTGTAATAATAGTTGAGGGCATTTTAATTTTGGAAGATGCAAGACTTAGAGAGCTTATGGATCTAAAGGTTTATGTTGATACGGACGCGGATGAAAGACTAATTAGAAGGATTTTAAGAGATACAAAAGAGAGAGGAAGAAGTCTTGAAAGTATTTTAACTCAATATCAAAACACGGTTAAACCTATGCATGAGGAATTTATTGAGCCAAGTAAAAAACATGCCGATATAATAATTCCTCGTGGTGGAGAAAATACTCCGGCAATAGAGATGTTGGTTCAACATTTAAAGACTTTTTTGGATAAAAATGAAAAAAAATAGTAAAACAAATGTATGCAGAATTTTAGATAGTAAAAAAATTAAATATGAATTCGTAGTTAGAGATGAAGACAAAGAATTTGAAGAAATTGGAATAGATAGAAATATATGCTTTAAGACACTTATTCTAGAGGGAAGTGATAAAAATCACTATGTCTGTGTTATTCCAATTGATAAGCATCTGGATTTAAAAAAGGCGAGTAAATATTTTAAACTAAAAAGTATTAAGATGATTTTGCAAAAAGAACTGGAACTTTTAACCGGATATGTTCACGGAGGTTGCAGTCCTGTTGGAATGAAGACTAAATTTAAAACTGTTTTTGATGAAAGTGCAAAAAATATGGAGAAATTTCTTGTAAGTGCTGGAAAAGTTAGAAATTCAATCATAGTAAATCCTATTGAATTTGCTTGCTTTTGTGATGCGGATTTTGCTGATTTGGTGGTAAAATAATGATAAATTGTATAATACTTGCAGGTGGGAATTCTATAAGAATGACTTTTCCTAAAGAATATATAGAGATAGAAGAAAAATATTTGATTCACAATTCAATAGAAATTTTAAAAAATGTTTTTGACGATATTGTTGTTGTTTCTAATAATAAAGGGCATTATAAAGATTTAAAAGTTAGAGTTGTAAGAGATATTTTTTATAAAAAAGGTCCAATGGCCGGGCTTCATAGCGGACTTTGTTATTCTAATAGTGATTTTTCTTTTCTGACTGCTTGTGATATGCCGAATATGGACGAAAAATTCATTATATTTTTAATTTTAAAACTGGATAAAAATTTTGACGGTATTGTTTGTCTTTCTGAAAAAGGAAAGATACTACCTATGAATGGTATTTATAGAAATTCATTGAAAGAAAATTTAAGAGAAGAGTTAATCAAAGATAATCGTAAGTTTGTAAGATTTATTGAAGATAATAATTTTAAATTTTTAAAATATGAAGATTGGAAAAAATTCGATGAGAAAAATATATTTGAAAACTTAAATACTATAAAAGAATTGGAAGAATTTAAAAAGAAATTATTGACTATAAAAGATTGATGACGGTTTAAGCCGTCATTTTTGGGTTTTATGAAAATATATTATTAAAATTAATACATTTTTTATACAATTTGTTAAATTGACAAAATACTAAAAAAGTTGTAAAATAGTGGTGGCGAGAAGTCGCTATTAACTTTAAGGAATAATGATTTGATAAGTGTAACTTGAAAATTTAATAAAAGGAGGTGTGAAACTAATGCCAATGGAATTTTTATTAATACCTGTTTTTTTAATAGTGGGTGTGGTTGTTGGATATGTTTTTAGAAGATTTACTTCAGAAAAACTTATAAACGGTGCCGAAAATCATGCTAAAAAAATTGTTGAAGATGCTATTAAAGAAGCTGAAACTAAGAAAAAAGAAAAATTAGTTGAAGCTAAAGAAGAAGCACATAGAATTAAACAAGAAAGCGATAAGGAAAACAGAGAGAGAAGAAATGAAATTCAAAAATTGGAACGTCGTTTGATTACTAAAGAAGAAAATTTGGATAAGAAAAATGAAAATTTAGATAAGAAAAATGAACGTTTAAATAAGGAATTAAAAGCTTTAGAAGTTAAAGAAACTGAAATTGAAAAATTAGTTGAAAAGCAAAAAGAAGAACTTGAAAGAGTTGCCAATATATCATCTGAAGAAGCTAAAGAAATTATACTCGAAGAAGTTAGACAGGAAAGTATAAAAGATGCTGCAAATATCATTAGAGAAATTGAACAAAATGCTAAAGACAATGCAGAAAAAAATGCCAGATATATTATTGGAACAGCTATCCAAAGATATGCTGCCGATCAGGTCGCAGAATCTACGGTTAGCGTTGTAACTTTACCTAATGATGAAATGAAGGGTAGGATTATAGGTAGAGAAGGAAGAAATATAAGAACATTCGAAAGTTTGACAGGAGTTGATTTAATTATAGATGATACTCCGGAAGCTGTTGTTTTATCTTCCTTTGATCCAGTTAGAAGAGAGATTGCAAGACTAGCTCTTGAAAAATTGATTAATGACGGAAGAATTCACCCAACAAGAATTGAAGAAATGATTGAAAAAGCAAGACAAGAAGTTGAAAACAGCATCAGAATTGCGGGAGAAGATGCTTGTGATCAAACTAATATTCATGGATTACATCCTGAACTTGTGAAACTATTAGGAAGATTAAAGTACAGAACTTCTTATGGACAAAATGTTTTGAAACATTCAATAGAAGTTGCACATATGGCAGGAATGTTGGCTGCTGATATCGGTGCTGATGTTAAGATTGCAAAAAGAGGTGGTCTATTACATGATATAGGTAAGGCTATAGATCACGAAATGGAAGGAAATCACGTAGAATTAGGCGTTCAGATGGCTAAAAGATATAAAGAAAAACGTGAAGTTATCCATTGTATTGAAGCACATCATAATGATGTAGAACCTTCAACTGTTGAGGCACTTTTGGTACAAGCGGGAGATGCTATTTCAGCTGCAAAACCGGGTGCAAGACGTGAGTCTGTTGAAAATTATATTAAGCGTTTGGAAAATCTTGAAGAAATTGCAAATTCATTTGACGGAATTGAAAAATCTTTTGCAATTCAAGCAGGACGTGAAATAAGAGTATTGGTTAAACCGGAAGTTATTGACGAAGACAAGATGTTGTTAACTTCAAAGGCAATAGTTAAGAAAATACAAGAAGAACTTGAATATCCTGGAACAATTAAAGTAAATTTAATTAGGGAAACAAGAGTTGTTGACTACGCTAAATAGTTTTTAAATTTGAAAACAAGAATGTTTATAGAAATATAGACATTCTTTTTTTATGCAAAATTGAAAGTTGTTAGATTTATTTATGTATCTTCGATACATTCACTTTTGTTTTCAACAAAAGTGTGAGATCTCTCCACTCCACTTCGTTTCGGTCGAGATGACGTATAAGGGAGTGTACTCATTTTAGAGCTAGACGTGAATGGTAAATAAACTTCAAAAAATATTTAAAAATTATTTAAAATAAAATATTTAACGTCATAGTAATTTGCAAAGAAAATATCTCGACACGTCATTTCGACCGAAACGAAGCAAAGCTGAGTGAAGTGAATCTAGTCCTAATTTTTGTTGTTTATTCTTAAACAACAAAAAGTAGGTCTGACGGGAACAATTGTATCTTCTGATACAATTGTCCTGGAGATCTCATATATTTGCTTGTTTGCAAGCAAATATAAAATGTATCTATGATACATTTAGTTATAAAATTATTGATATTGCTTTGCGATTGTGATATATTTATAGTGATTAATAATTTTGTTAGCAAATAACCGGAGTAAATTATGAATAAGGAAAATATAAATATTGAGTATGTAAACGAAGAAAATTCACGGTTTTTAAAAAATATTTTAAGAGATGATATTAGTGAAGATTTTGTAGATTCGTTGGATGTAGTTCTAGAAATAACAAATTATGGAATAGAACATAATTGTAAAGGACATACTTATGCAATTAAATATGATGAAAAACACATAGGCTTTATACTGTTATGGGAAGCTATTGAATGGAGTACAGACCCTGAAATAATGAAAAAAGAGCCTTTTTATAGGCTTATGGCATTTATTATTGATAAAAGATATAGAGGTTGTGGGATAGGATCTTATGTTTTAGAAAAAGTTATCTTACAATGTTATGAAGAATATGGAATAAGACCTATTGCATTAGGGGTTCATAAAGATAATTACAGAGCAGAAAAATTTTATGTTAATAGAAGTTTTATAAAAACTGATTTCATGGAAGGAAATGATTACTATTATTTTAGATTTCCTAAATTTTAAGGAGTAAATTATGAAAAGAGAAAAATTATCAGTTTTAGGAATTGGACCGATATATGTGGGTATTATATTAGTCATAACAGCGATGTTAATATTTTTACAAAACAAGGGTTATTTTAAAAATGGAGAAATTTCTTTTTTAAAAATTCCTTTTATGATTATAGGTATAATATGTATATTTATAGGTATTGGACTGTGGATTTCTGCAGTTGTTAATTCAAGAATTTCTAAGAATATAAAGGAACTAAAATTGGTAACTACAGGAGTTTTTGCAATTGTAAGAAATCCGATTTATTCTGCTTTTATGTTTCTTTGTTGGGGAATTTGTTTTCTTTTTAATAATCTATATTTTTTAGTTACAATTCCAATATATTGGATTCTTTTAACAATTTTAGTGAAAAGAACTGAAGAAATATGGCTTAAAGATATTTTTGGAGAGGAATATCTTGAATATTGTAAGAGAACAAACAGATGCATCCCTTGGTTTTCTAGAAAATCTTGATTAACTTATTATTTAAATTTAGGGGGTAGTATGAGTAATTATTTTGATGAAGTTGCTAAAGTTTGGAATACTGAAGAGAGAAAAAACAGAACTTTTACTATATACGAAAAAATGTTCAAGTATTTAGGAAAAAATCTGAAAGAGAAAAAGGCTCTTGAAATCGGATCGGGAGATGGACTTCTTGCAACTTTATTATCTAAAGATTTAAAACATATTGATTGTATGGATACTTCTTTAAAGATGAGAGATGAGTCTTTAAAGAGAATAAATGAAATGAAAATAGAAAATATCAGTATAAATGATGAAAATTTTTTGGATAATTCGAATGAAAAATACGATGTAATTTACAGTTTAACTGCTTTTCATCATATTGTAGATGTAGATGCAGAGCTTAAGTTGTTAAGAGAACATATAAAAGAAAATGGGAAAATAATTATAATGGATTTGGATACTGTTTCTCCTGATTTTCATAAGGATTTTCCAAATTTCGATGGACATGATGGTTTTTCAAGAGAAGAAATGGAAAATTATTTAAAAAGAGCATCATTTATTCCGAAAAACTATGAGATTTTATGGAATGGAAGAAGCAAGGAAATTGATTTTAGAATTTTCTTAATGGAAGGGATATGTGAAAGATAAGAACCCCACCCTTCCACGATGCTATGCATCGGGATAGTGCCCGGGAACCTTGTTGCTTCGCAATAAGAATCCTATCCGTTCACAAAGCTAGGCATCGAGAGGGTACCCGGGAACCTTGTTGTTTCACAATTAAAAAGCCAAGTTGTCAATTCAACTTGGCTTTTTGAATTTCATCTAATTTAGTTTTTTTCTTTAATATCATTTAAGATATTCTTAATGTCTGTTAAAATTTCTTCTTGAGTTGGAGCTTTTGGAGCTTCTTCAACTACTTCTTCTTTCTTTCTTGTTAGCTTATTCATAGCTTTTACCATCATAAAGATACAAAATGCTATAATTAGAAAATCAATTACATTTTGAATAAATGCGCCATATTTAAAGGCAACTTCTGCAATTTCTTTAGACTTATCTCCTGCTTTTAAGACAATTTTTAGGTCTGAAAAATTAATTCCACCTGTTAAAATTGAAAGCAAAGGCATTAGAATATCATTTACTAAAGATGTAACAATTTTTCCAAAGGCTCCACCTATAATTACACCGACCGCTAAGTCCATTACATTACCTTTTAATGCAAATTCTTTAAATTCTTTTAACATAAACTTCCTCCTGTAAATAAAATATGATAAAATAGATTATAGTAAAATAATTACATTATAATTATTCAGTCTGTTATTACCCAATTATAGAGAATTTAACCATTTAGGAGATTAATATGTTATATAAAATTATAGTTAGCAACTGTGCAGATGAAAAATTTTTTGAGCTTTTAGAAAAAGAAAATATTAATTATACAAAAAGTTTGAATAATGAAAAATTTAATAAAAATTATAATGACCATGTAGATTTAAGTGTCCTAAAAATTGATGACGATATTTACATAGAGTCTTCTGTTTATGACTATTACAGTGAGCATTTTAGCGGATTTAATTTAAAAAAGGTGGATGTATCAAACTTTAAAAATGGAGAAATGGTCTTTAATATAGCAAAAAATAGTAAATATTTTTTTCATAATAAAAAATTTACAACAAAAGAAATTTTTGAAAAACTTAAAACAAATAGAAAATACATAAAGATAAATCAGGGCTATTCAAATTGCAGTATGATTTGTTTTGAAAATCATATAATAACAAGTGATAAGGGTGTATATAAAACTTTGAGGCTTAAAAATATTAATGTTGAACTTGTTACAACAGAAGGAATTATTTTAAATGGATATAAAAATGGCTTTATCGGGGGAACCTGTGGTTTTGTTTCTGATGATATTCTGTTATTTTATGGTGATGTGACAAAATATCGAGATTATGATATAATTAAACGCGTAGCTGATGAAGAAAATGTGAAAATACTCTATCCTAAAGACGAAACTTTTGTCGATTTAGGTGGAATTATTTCACTCTGGAGGTAATTATGGGATTTATTAAACCGAGCAATGTTGTTGGTACTATGGAACTTTTACCAAATGAACAAATTTTGTTTGACAATGTTAAAAATATAATTGAAGATACTTTTAAAAAACGTGGTTTTTTACCAATAGATACGCCAATTTTTGAAAAGAATGAAATTCTTTTGGCTAAGGGTGGCGGAGAAACTACAAAACAAATTTTTAAAATCGACTCCGAAAGCAAGGACATTTCTTTAAGATTTGATCTTACTGTGCCTTTGGCAAGATATGTTGCTCAATATTTTAGCGACTTAAATTTTCCTTTTAGAAGATATCATATAGGTAAAGTTTATCGTGGAGAAAGAAATCAAAAGGGGAGATATAAGGAATTTTATCAATGTGATATTGACGTGATTGGGAATGGAAAACTTGATATCAAAAATGATGCAGAGCTTCCTTATATTATTTATGAAATTTTTTCAAAAATTATTAATGAAAAATTTGCGATTAATTTTAGCAATTTAAAAATTATTAATGGACTTTTTGAAAATCTGGGTATAGACAATAAAGCTGATATGCTTCGAATAATCGACAAGATTGAAAAAATTGGTTTTGAAAAAGTTGTAGAAGAACTTAAAAATACAGGGCTTGATGATAATAGTTTAGAAAAAATCATTGAATTTATAAAGATTTCAGGAAGTAATGAGAAAATTATCGAAAAACTAAATTCACTTGGAATTTCTAATGAACTTTTTGAAAAGGGTGTTGAAGAACTTAAAGAAGTTTATGATTGTATGAGACTTTTTGGAATTCCAGAGGATTGTATAGAGATTAATCTGACTATTACAAGAGGTCTTGATTATTATACTGGAACTGTTTATGAAACATTTTTAGAAAATTATAGACAACTTGGAAGTGTTTGTTCAGGTGGAAGATATGATGATTTGGCAAGTAATTATACAAGTCAGATTTTACCTGGAGTTGGTATTTCTATTGGACTTACAAGATTATTTTATCAATTACTTGATAAAAATTTATTTAAAGAAATTAAGACTAATAGCATAGACGCTTTAATTATTCCAATGGAAAATTGTTATGATTATGCTATAAAACTATTGAATAAATTTGAAAATAGTGGTAAAATAATACAAATATATTTTGAAGACGCAAAGATGAAGAAAAAAATATCTTATGCGGACAAATTAAATATTCCTTATATAATCATAGTCGGTGAGGACGAAAAAGAAAATAATACTTACACTGCCAAAGATTTAAAGACTGGAGAACAAAAGACTGTTGATTTTGAAGGATTATTAAAGTTAATATAGACGTTGAAGTAACGAGTAGGACTTAAGCGCTTTAAGAGAGGATGAAACGTGGCTGGAATTTCATTTAAGAATGCTATTTGCCGAAAACTATTACGGAGTCTTTTATTTAATTAAGAAGTAATTAGGGTGGAACCACGAGTCATCGTCCCTACAGTTTTGTAGGGATGAGGCTCTTTTTTTATAGGAGGATAATATGGAAATGATTAAAGTTACATTCCCTGACGGGTCTATTCATGAATTTGAAAAAGGGATAAAGATTTTAGATGTTGCAATTAGCATTTCAGAGGGTTTTGCAAGAAATGTTTTAGGTGCAGTTGTTAATGATGATATTAAAGGTTTAAGCGAAACATTAAAAGAAGATTGTACAGTTAAATTTGTAAAATTTGAAGATAAAGAAGGAAAAGAAATTTTTTGGCATACATCAAGTCACGTTATGGCTCTTGCTATTCAAAGACTATTTCCGGATACAAAATTTGGTATAGGACCTGCAATAGAAAACGGATTTTATTATGACTTGGATTCAGAACATAAATTCACACCTGAAGATTTAGAAAAAATCGAAGCAGAAATGAAGAAAATCGTTAAGGAAGGTTATTCTGTTGATAGAAAAGAAGTTGATAGAGACTTTGCCTTGAAATATTTTGCTGAAAAAGGGCAAGATTATAAAATTGACTTAATTGAAGGCTTTGACAAAGATGCAGAACTTTCTTTCTATGAATTAGGAGAATTTACTGACCTTTGTAGAGGACCACATCTTATTGATGTTAAAAAGATAAAAGCAGTTAAACTTTTGAGTATAGCTGGTGCGTACTGGAGAGGTAGCGAAAAAAATAAAATGCTACAAAGAATTTACGGTATAACTTTTGAAAAGAAAAAAGATTTGGATGAATATTTAGAATTCTTAGAAAACGCAAAGCAAAGAGATCATAGAAAAATTGGTAAAGAATTGGGAATATTTATGATTAGCCAAAATGTAGGAGCGGGTCTTCCTTTCTGGTTACCTAAAGGTGCTACAATTAGACGTGTAGTTGAAAGATATATAGTTGATAAAGAAATAGAATGTGGATATGAACATGTTTATACTCCAATTCTTGCAAATGTTGACCTTTATAAAACTTCAGGTCACTGGGATCACTATCAAGATAGTATGTTTCCTCCGATGGATTTAGGAAATGGAGAATTATTAGTTTTAAGACCAATGAACTGTCCTCATCATATGGAAATTTACAATAATGATGTTCATAGTTATAAAGAATTCCCTATAAGAATTGCTGAACTTGGAATGATGCACCGTTATGAAATGAGCGGTACACTTTCAGGATTACAAAGAGTTAGAGAAATGACTTTAAATGATGCACATATCTTTGTTCGTCCGGATCAAATTAAAGATGAATTTACAAGAGTTGTAAATTTAATGAAATCAGTTTATGAAGATTTTGATATAAAGAATTATAAATTTAGATTAAGTTACAGAGATCCTGAAAATAAAGAAAAATACTTTGATGATGATGAAATGTGGAATAATGCTGAAGCTATGCTTAAGAGTGCCATGGACGACTTGGGATATGAATATTTTGAAGCAAAGGGAGAAGCTGCTTTCTATGGTCCTAAACTTGATGTTCAAGTTAAGACTGCAATCGGATTAGAAGAAACTCTTTCTACAATTCAACTTGACTTCTTATTGCCTGAAAGATTTGACTTAACTTATGTTGGAGAAGATGGGAAAAATACTCATAGACCTGTTGTAATTCACAGAGGAATTGTTTCTACAATGGAAAGATTTGTAGCTTACTTGATTGAAGAATATAAAGGAGCTTTCCCAACTTGGTTAGCGCCTGAACAAGTTAAGATTCTACCTATTTCTGATAAATTTAATGACTATGCAAATGAATTACAAAAAGAATTTGCTAAAAAAGATATTAGAGCAGTAGTAGACGACAGAGCAGAAAAAATTGGATTAAAAATCAGAGAAGCACAACTTGCTAAAATCCCATATAGTTTAATCGTTGGAGAAAATGAAGTAAACGAAAGAACAGTTTCAGTTAGAAAACGTGGAGAAGGGGATAAGGGTTCAATGAAATTTGAAGCATTTCTTGATAAAATTTTAGAAGAAGTAAATTCTAAAGTTGTAAAATAAAAAACTTATATTAAACAAAAAGCTATTGAAGCAAAACTTCAATAGCTTTTTAATTATATAATGTCATTATTAACGCTAAAAAATTATTCAAAAAATGTCCCAATACACAAGGTAATAAAGAACTTGTATTTTTATATATTAAACAACCGATAAAACTTGGAACGATATATAGAGGAACCAAATACAATCCATCGTGAATCACCGCAAAGGTAAATGCTGAAACAAAAGCAGGTAATATTACTTTTAAAAAAATTCCCTTATCTTGAAAAATTTCGTGAAAAAATGTAAATATACCATATTTAAAAGCAATTTCCTCTCCAAGTGGAGCTGCGATTAATATATTTAATATCAACAGTTTATTAAATTTCAAAGACTCAAAAAGACTTCCCGTATTCTTGCTTTTAAATGTGAGACCTAAAAGGGGATATAGATATGAAATTATGATATTCCATAAAATCATAAATATTCCAAGCCCAATTCCAAATAATAATAATTTTTTTAAAGAAGTTTCGGACTTTTTTATTGAGATACTGTCATTTCTTTTTTTACTTAGCAAAACAGCTATTATAAATGTAATAAATGTTGCTATAGAGCTTAATACACTTGTAAAAAACTTATTAAATAATTCTTCATTTTCCAACAGATATTTACTATTTTTTAAAAAAACAGATACAAATCCGGAACTCATCAAATTTTCCATGATAGTTGAATTTTTTAAAAGATTAAAAAATACTATCAGAATTAAAATCGGACTTATAAAATAATTTAAAATTAAAATTAAAGATTTTTTGTTAAATTTACTTGTTCTAACATCCGAGTTTGACAAGTTTATATTTTCTATAGATTCGTTCATAATACGTACCTATTATTCGTTATCTACACCTTTTTCTTTTGAGTATTCAACTAAATTATCATAATTTTCTTTTGAAATTATAATTTTACCTGTTTTTCTTGAAATGCAATTTCTGTCTATCAATTCATTCAAATATCTATACATTGTTCTTTCGTTAATTCTTAAGTAGTCTGAAATAACTTTTTTAGTTAAAGTAATTTTTACAGGGAACTCTACATCAACGCACTTTGATAAGAAAAATTCAATTAAGTTTTTCTTTCTTCCGTAGTTTTTAGTTAAATCAAATGTAGCGATTGAATGTTTTGCGAAATCCAACAAGAAATGATTGTAAACTTTTAAAAGTTCAAGGCTTTCAGGTTCCTTTTCAAATCTTTCTATAGGAATTCTTATAAGTCTTGTATCTTTGAAGAATGCAACACTCTTGTAGAAGTCGTGCTTATTATCCATAAATTCAAGTAATCCGAATATAGAAGTATTAGTTATATGGTTAAAAACTATCAACTCCCCAACTGGCGTAAAATGAACTACATTTGCACTTCCTCTTACCAATAAATACAAATAATCTAATTTATCATTTTCTTTGATTATTACAGTTTTTTTCTTTACTTTAAGTACAGTAAATTCTGAATATAATCTTTTATCAGTTTTTAAATCAAAAGTCTTATCAATTAAAACTTTTCTTAATAATGTAACTAATTTACTTTCCACTATTGTCCCTCCTTAATATTCATATACAATAATATTATAATATAAAAATGGCAAAAAATAAATAGAAAATTACAGATATTGATAAAAAAATTGAACCTATAGTATTATATTTTTTTTGCGTTTTTTATTGATATTTTTATAAAAACGATTGACAATATATTAATATATATGGTATCATTACAATATAGATAAATATTTTAAAATTAAAATTAAAATTATTGATATAGTCAAAACATTTACATAAGGAAAAAACTTTGATTTTAAGGAATTTAATATAATTTTAGTAAAACGAAGTTGTAATTATTCAAAGGAGGTTGTTATGAAAAAAAAGAATTTAGTACTCCAAGTATTCATAGCGTTTATTGCAGGTTTAATACTTGGTGTAGTACTATGGTTGGCGAAAGTTGATATTTCCGGATATGTTAAAATCGTTTCCCCATTCGGTCAAGTTTTGGTCGCAATGTTAAAAATGATTGTAATACCGGTTATATTCTTGTCTTTAATCGATGGTGCGGCTTCTGTTCCTACAAAGGAATTTGGGAAAATCGGAATAAAAGTAATAGTTTGGTACTTTTTAACTTCACTTTTTGCTGCGGTTTTAGGTTCTGTGCTTGCGATAGGATTTAATCCGGGTTCAGGAGAAGCACAACAAGCTGCTTGGAAAAGTCTTATAAACACACAAAACACTTCTGAAATTGCAAGTAAAGCTAATAATTCATTAGCAGATGTATTTATCAGTATGTTCCAAAATCCATTCAAAGCATTGGCAGACGGTAATTTTCTAGCTATAATAGTATTTTCTATAGCTTTTGGACTTGCACTTAAGATGATTTCTGAAAGAGCAGAATATTCAACAAAAGTTAAGACTTTACTTGAAATAATAGACGTTGCAAAAGAAGCTATATTCAAAATTGTAGATTGGATTTTAGCATATTCTCCAATTGGTGTATTTGCACTTACTTCAGTAAACTTTGCAAGTTATGGTTCATCACTATTTGGACCTTATATTAAACTTACAATCGGTGTTGTACTTGGAATTGTTGCTATGGTATTAATAGTTTATCCTTTAATGATGGCTGTTACATTAAAAGTAAATCCTTTCAAAGTTTTGATGAAAATAAAAGAGCCAATGCTTACTGCATTTGTAACAAGAAGTTCTGCAGCAGCACTTCCTGTATCTCTTAGAGTTGCAAAAGAAGATTTAAAAATAAGCGAAAATATTTCTTCATTTGCATTACCTTTAGGATCTACAATAAACATGGACGGAGTTTGTATCCACTTACCTATGTTCGCAATTTTAGCTGCTAATATGTTCGGTGTTAAAGTTACATTTGTTTCACTTTCAGTTTTAGTTTTAACAACTGTTCTTGCATCAGTAGGAGCCGGTGGAGTTCCTGGTGGAAGTTTGATGTTATTATTTATAATCTTACAAAATATGAAACTTTCTCCAGACCAAATTGCTATCATAGTTGGTCTTGCATTAGGAATTAACCCAATACTTGATATGTTTGAAACAATGAACAATGTAACAGGCGATATAGTTTGTACTTACAGCGTTGCAAAACTTTCAGGCTTGGTTGATGAAGATGAATAAAAAATATAATATTTCATAATATATCAAAGGTCAATGAGCTATCATTGACCTTTTTTGTTAATTAAGATATTATATTGTTGATAGGTAAATTACGTAATTAGAATTAATAATTTAAATTTTGGAGGTAATTCAATGGAATATAGAATAATAAATATTAAAGAAAATATAAATGTTGTAAAAATTGAAGATGAAAGAATACTAATATTCGATGAACAATCAGCTTTAGATGTGTTTATGAGTTTAGCTTATGAAACTGGAGAAAATAGATTTATAATTAGCAAAGATAATATAATAGAAGATTTTTTTGATTTAAGAACTAAAATAGCTGGAGGAATTCTACAAAAGATAATAAATTATAGAATGAAATTGGCTATTATAGGAGATTTTTCAAAATATAAAAGTAAATCTTTAAGAGATTTTATATATGAATGTAATAGTGGAAGAGATATATTTTTTGTTGAAAATGAATCTGAAGCATTAAAATTATTAGGAAATAATTAGATTTTTATTCTAAAATATTAACAATAAAAATATCATAATTTTATAAAAATATAAATTTTTTTGTTAAAAAATTTTTAGATAGGATATTTTAAAAATCAAACAATATTTATGTACATATAAAAGGAGGTGCGATTTGAAAGAACAAGTTGGAAAAGTATTCTCCATAGCTGAAGATAATAAAGCATTAGAAGGATGTACAATATCAAAAGAAGTACATGGTGGAGATAACTATATTGCATATTTTTCCATGGCAGAAGATACAGATATAAGTGCAGAATTATTCCCTTACTACAAGCTATTGATTTTAGCAGAAGGGGAAATTGAAGTATATGGATTTTCTGAAAAAACAAAAAAATTAAAAGTAGGTGAATGTATTGTAACACCAATTGAAATTCCAGTTGGTATGAGAACTAAATCAGGAGCAATATTCACTGAAATTGCAATAAAAAAGGAGGACTTTATGAACAAGTTAGTAAAAGCAGGAGAAGTTTTTAAATTAGGAGAATTATTACAATATCAAGAAGGTAAAATCGTAAATATGGACGTAGTTCACAATGATAAAATGAAATTTGTATTAATGGCATTTGATGCAGGAATAGGTCTATCAGAACACTCAGCACCTGGAGAAGCAATAGTATTTGCCCTAGATGGCGAAGGAATAATCGGATACGAAGGAACAGACCATGTAATAAAAGCAGGAGAATGCTTCCACTTTGCAAAAGCTGGAAGACATTATGTAAAGGCTGAAAAGAATTTTAAAATGGCTTTACTTTTGACTTTGGAATAAAATTTTAAAAGAAGAATAATATAGATTTAAAACGACCGCATGGTCGTTTTTTTTTATAAAGTATAATTTTATTTTATTTTCAGAACAATTTTTATCTATTAAGACTATTTATTGTTCACGTTAAGCTATAAAACGAAGTATTATTCTTTATACGTCATCTCGACCGTAGTGGAGAGATCTCATACTTTTGTTGAAAACAAAAGTGAATGTATCGAAGATACATTAGTTAGAAAAATTTCATACTAAAGGAGCTTTAGGAAATTTTCACAGTCGATTGCGCTCAAATCAAAGATTTGAACAATCTTTGTGTCGGAACTCCTTTTGTTTACTTGTAATATACAAATACCATTATTAAAAAATTAATGAGTTTATTTAGGGTATAATAAAAACATATAATTTTAAATATTTTTTGATTGGTATAAGAAGTAATTATATTAAATATATGAATATCTTGAAAGATGGTGCTAATATGAGTAACAAAAATATAAAAAAAGAATGTGAAAAACTATGGGCAAAAAACAAATATTATGTATTAAGTAAATCGCATAAAGAATATCTAGAGATAAGAGAGTATTTGAAAGAAAAAGAAGTAGATATTTTAATTCTAAATGAAAAAATACAAAAAGTAAGAGAAATGAAAGAAAGTAAAAAAGATTTTAGAAATGCAATTCTTCATATATGGGGATATTTTAAAGAAAAAGCAAGTGAAATTGAAAAACAAAGATTATTTAATATATTAGAAGAATATATGGAAGGCAAGAATACTCAAGAATATGTAATTGAATATATCAATACTTTATTAGCTAGATATCCAAATAAATATTTACAAGAATCAATTTTATTAGAAGGAGAATAAGATGAGACTATGGCATGAAAAAATTATTCATCTATTGCCTAAAAATCAACTTCTTGGACAACATAGAGAATGTTGTGCACTTAGGGGAAACGGATGGAAAAAGAAACATAAAACTGTAGATTATGTATTTTTATATTCTCCATATCACTTGTTTATTTATCACTTATTAGTCATTCTAGAAATGGAAAAAAGGGGCTATAATATTTCTTCGGAATGGAAAGATAAAAATTACAGAGGAAAAAAAGCAGAAAGTTATAATAATATTGAAGAAAAAATTACAGATACCCCAATTTACAAAGAACATAATAATGAATACGTGATTGAATGTGTAGAAAACTTAAGAAAAAAAGGGATAAAATTAAAACTATAAAAGATTGATTATATAATATGACCCCCTAAATCCTATGTCTGGGTTTAGGGGGTCATATTATATCTATTGTATTTTTTTATATTTTTAATTAATTCTATAATTAAAAGATAAACAAAATATTTTATATAATAATATTTAAAAATCAAATTTTTGAATCTTTATTTTAAACAAAATCAAAAGTGTGAAATTCCCTCATTCTATTCTAACCAAATTAAAGATTTATACAATATTTATATCTAAATTCATTTCGCTACTTTAAATTCGAAATGACGAATAATAAAGATAGTTTTTATTAATAGTATGACGTTATCAACAAATAAATTTCAAAAATTATTTAAAACTATATACAAAACAAAACATTTCACGTCATAGTACTTTGCAAAGCAACTTTCCAAACACGTCATTTCGACCGTAGTGGAGAAATCTCATAAAGTTCCTTTCATAATGGTATTTCAGTACTAGTAAAAAAGCAAAAAGTATATTTGAATGGGGCAATTGTATCTTCTGATACAATTGTCTAGAGGTTTCATAACTTTGTTTACATGAAAACAAAAGTAGGTCTTATTAGTTTAATAGGATCTTCTTATACAATTGCTCAGGAAATCTCACAGTTATTTCAAATCCCTTAAACGTAAACAAACCATTCTTTTAATCAATTCTTTATGTTATAATAAATATATGCAAATTGCACATAAAACGAAGTATTTAATTAGTAAATTTACCAAAAACAAGAATATAATTATTGGTATTAAAAATTTTAATTTTCATTATAGTATAAAATGAGAGGTGGAATAAATGTCATTAGATAATAAAGTTATAGAAACTTTATCAGTTAGTGCTGTAAAAAATAGTATAATTACATCTGAATTTCTAGATTCATATATTTCAGATAACGATAAAGAACCATCTTGGGATGGAAATGTTTATATTTATAAAGATAAGTCTAAAAAGAAAGAAAGCTTACTGGGAAGAATGCCAGTTCAAGTGAAAGGAAAAGAATCAAATGTTCTATCAGAAAGTGAAATTTCATATTCAATGAAAATAGTCGATTTAAGAAATTATTTAAATGATGGAGGATGTGTGCTTTTTGTTGTATATATTGATAATAAGGGGGAAAGTACAAAGATTTATTATAATGAACTTACACCTATTAAACTAAGGAAAATCTTGAAAGAAAAGAAAAAGAAAAAAAGTAAAACCATTTACTTAAAAGAGTTTCCAAATAATAGTAATGAAAAAGCAACTATTTTCTTAAATTGTCTTCAAAATTGTAAAAAACAAGTTAGTTTTAATGAACAAGAATTATTAAATCTAGAAGATTTACAAAAGTCGGATGTACTTGAAGAAATTGTTATTCCTTTTTCAGGTGTAGGATATAATGATGCGTTAGAAGCTCTTATAAGTAATGAAAATTATATTTATGCAAAAATAAAAAATAGTTCATTTTTACATCCTATTGATATTATTCCTAAAAACTTACAAACAAGCAAAGTTATAGATACAGAAATTACGATAAATGATAAAATTTTTTATAAACAATGTAACATAATAAAAAGTTCTGAAAAAACTATACTTTGTTTTGGTAGTAGTTTTAAGATTACACTTAATGAAAATGGAGAACCCTATAAATTTAATTATAGTAATTCTGATAAAATTAGAATATTAGCAAAAGACCTTGATTTTGTGCTGAGATGTATAGATACAGGCTATTTTAAAGTTAATGGAATTAAACTTCCTTTTAATTTTGATAAAGAATATAAAAATTTTGAAAAAGAAAAACAAAAAGAAAATTTGGCATTTGCAAAAAATGTTGTAGAAGTTCTTGATATGCTAAATTGTTCGGAAGATATAAGCATTAAAGATATGGGAAAGGAAGATTGGGATAACCTTAAATATTTAATGATAGCATTTTTTGAGAAAAAACCTGTAACTGGACTTCAAGAGGATTTACCAAAAATTGGAGAAATAAAAGTAGGAAAACTTAGATTTATAGTTTATCTAAAACAATGTCAAGAAAAAGGAACATATGAAATCTTTGATTATTTTAATATTGATTTATCTGTGCCGTTTAAAAATTACGAACGATCAGAGGAAGTAATAGATATTTCGCAATATATCTTTCTTAATGAAAATTACTTTCTTACATTAAGTAATATAGATTTTAATAAATTGCTTCCATCATTTAAAAATAGTGAGAGTAATGAGGGGGCTTTTAGTGGTGGGAATTATTTTCTACTTGAACTTTTAAAAGCATATGATAAAGCTAAAGGAAATAGAAAAGAAAAACTTTTGGAAACTTGTAAAAATTTTAGCACATGGATTTTAGAAGCACCTGAAAAAGAAGTAGAATATCAAGTTAAGATTTTAAATTCGCTTCAAACTATAAAAAGATATAGAAAGTTTAGTAAAGAAGAAATTGAAAAGTTATATTCAATTGTAGAAAATAAAGATTCAGATGAGTCTTGTGTTGTCGGGGCATACTTATTATTAGACCAACAGCTAGCAGCAGAAATACATTTTGCAAGGTTAAATGATGAAGAACAGAAAATTTTTAAAGAATATCCAATATATACATTTTGGAAAAATTTAAAAGAGTAAAATTTATAGCTAATAAAACTAAATAAATTATGAATAGGACAATAGAAATTAAAATAACTATTGTCTTTTTTATATATTTTAACTAAGGCTACACTTAATAGATGAACTAAAAATTTGTATAATAGTATTTGTAAATTCAATCGTAGATAGTTTTTTAAAAGCAAAATCAAAATCATGAAAATTCCACAGTTGATTGTAAGCAAATCAGAGATTTATTTTCAATCTGTGTTTCAGAGCTAATGTTTATTGTTTACGAGTAAACAATAAACATTTATGAGATTTCTCCACTACACTCAGCTTCGCTTCGTTTCGGTCGAAATGACGTGTTGGAGATATTGCTTTGCAAGTTTTTGTGACTTGAAGTTTTTTGCTTTTTACTATATATTTTTTTAAAATATCTACTTAAAAAAGACAATTAACAGTATCGTTTTGGGGATTATTCATATATAATATGGGTAAATAGTAAATGACTTTTTGGCATAAAATTGGAGGTATTTATGATTTCTAAAATAAAAACATTGGAAGAAGCTAGAGAATTATCAATGAATATTATTAAGGCTAAGGATTTAACTTATGAGCAAAAGACTTCTCAACTTGCAAAGCTTGCAGAGAATTTGAATGATTTTCCTGTAAGTTCAGTTAATGATAGAATTTTTGAAATTTCTGAAAATGGAGGTTTCTGCGATTTGTGGGAAGGTCATGCGCCTTATGCACCGAGATACATTTGCCCTAATTATCAAAAACTTTTGGATGAGGGTTGTAAGTTTTTACGTCTTGAGAAAGCTGAAACTTTGCTTGATGCCATTAACAGTTTATTGATTTTTTATCATCATGTTCCTTCTATAACAAGATATCCGGTTTATATTGGGAAAATTGATAAGCTTTTAGATCCATTTATTACAGATAGAGAGGAAGCTAAAAAGTTGATTAAGTGGTTTTTAGTTTCTTTAGATAGAACAATTAATGACAGTTTTTGCCATGCAAATATCGGTCCTGAAAAGACTGTTGCAGGTGAAATTATTTTAGAATTACTTCCAACTTTAAATAATGTTACTCCAAATATGACTATTCTTTATGATGAAGATATTACACCTGACGATTTTGGAGAAAAGGCAGTTTATGCATCTCTTTTAACTGCAAATCCTGCTTTTGCTAATGATAAATACTATAGAAAAGATTTTAATGGAGATTATGCGATAGCAAGTTGCTATAATGGACTTCCGATTTCAGGTGGGGCATTTACTTTAAGTAGATTAAGACTTGGCTCTCTTGCTAGAAGTTCAAGTTCAAAACAAGATTTCTTTGATAGAGTTTTGCCTGAAGCGATAGATTTAATGTGCAATTTTATGGAAGGGAAAATCAGATTTTTAGTTGAAGAAACGCCTTTCTTTGAAGAAAATTTCTTGGTTAAAGAAGGTTTTATTGAATTGGATAGATTTGTTGGGCTTTTCGGAGTTGTAGGACTTCATGAATGTGTTCAAAAACTTTTAGAGTTTGAAAGTAAAGATTTAGTTTATGGAAAAGATGATTATGCCAACAATTTGGGGCTAGAAGTAATGGATTTTGTAGAAAATAGAGTTAATTCATTTGAAAGTAAGTATTCAACTTTCTGGAACCATAGATTTATGCTTCATTCACAAGTTGGGGCACAAGATGATATGGAAGATAGTGCAGGAGTTAGAATCAGAATAGGTAAGGAAATTCCTATGTATGATCATATTAAACATTCAGCTTTATTCCATAAGTATTTTCCGTCAGGAATTGGCGACCATTTTCCATTTGATGAAACTGCTGAAAAGAATCCTGCTGCTGTTTTAGATATTTTTAAGGCTGCATTTAGATTAAATATGAGATATATTTCATGTTATGGAGAAAATGGCGATTTGATTCGTGTAACAGGATATTTAGTAAAGAAATCTGATATGCAAAAATTTATTGACGGAGAAAGTATCAGCTATGATACTGTTCAATATGCAAAAGAGGCTTTTGAAAAATATCATTTATTAGAACGTAAGGTTAGAGATGTCAAATAAAGGAATTATAAATAAAATAATAGATATGTCGGTGGTAGACGGACCTGGAAACAGGACGTCTATTTTCCTACAGGGTTGTAATTTTAACTGTTTTTATTGTCATAATCCTGAAACTATTAGACATTGTATAAATTGTATGGAATGTATTCCGTCTTGTCCGACTAAGAGTTTAACGAATGTAAATGGAAAAATAGTTTGGAATGATAAAACTTGTATAAATTGTGATGAATGTATAAGAGTTTGTAAACATCTTTCAAGTCCGAAGATTTACAATTGGACAGTTGAAGAAACAGTCGAAAGAATAAAAAAGAATATGCCTTTTATTAGAGGAATTACAGTTAGTGGAGGCGAATGTACTCTGCAACATATTTTTTTAACTTCTCTTTTTAGAGAGATTAGAAAGCTTGGTCTTACCTGCTTTGTCGATACAAATGGTGGAATACCTTTAAAGAGATTGCCTGATTTTGTAGAAGTTTCTGATGCTTTTATGCTTGATATAAAGGCTTTTGACAATGAGGAACATCTTTTTATAACTAAAAGTAAGGTGAATACAGTTTTAGAAAATGCCGATTATCTTGCAAGTATTGATAAACTTTTTGAGATAAGGACTGTAACAATTGCAGGAATGGACAATAGAACAACAGTTGATAAGATTACAAAAATGCTTTCCAAATACATAAAAATGGGACATAAAATTAGATATAAAATCATAAAGTACAGAAAATATGGAGTTAGGGAAGAATATAGTATGTTTTCAGCTCCAACAGATGAAGAAATGGAAAAATTAAAAGAAATTGCTCTTCAAAATGGATTTGAAGAGGTTATTATTGTTTAATCTGTATTATAAAATGTTTTTAAAGAACTATGTGCTATGCATAGTTCTTTTTGTATAGAAAATATTAATATATGGATGATTTAGGATAAGAAAAATCTATTATACTTTAAAGTCATTATATGATAAAATAATGTTGTATATTTATTTAAAAACGGAGGATATTTATGAAAAATAAAAGCATATTGGCTTTGGCGCTACTTTGTGGATTTTCTTTTTCACAGGTAAGTTTTGCCGATAGTGAAACTGTGATTTACAACAAAGAAGGAATCACAGTAAATTTAATCGCAGATGGCGAAGGAATTTTTAAGATTTCTGTTGAAAATAAGACTTCAAAAGATATGGTTGGAGTTAAAGTAAAGACAGAAGATATTAAGGGTCTTAAAGTTGTTAAAGGTAAAGAACTTGACATTGGCAATATTAAAGCCGGAGAAAAGAAAGTTTTAGAAAATGAAAAAATTCAATTTGAAGTTGTTGAAGCTATTAAAGATGGCATTAAAAAAGGAAAACTTTCTAAAACAGGTATTGCAGGAGTTTACAAAATCAATGTAACAATTGCGGTAGCGGGAATTGTTGGAGTTGTTTCTGTTTTGGTTTCTAAAAAGAGAAATGCAAAAAAACTTTTATCTGTTGCAGTTGGTACAGGAATTTTGATGTCTCCAGTTTTGGCATATAATTCAAGTGCAGATATGCTTTATAAAAATTCTGCTGATTTAGCCGGAAAGATTGAGATAAAAGGAAAGACTTATGACTATGTAGGAGTTTTAATGTGGAATGATTCTACTCCTGCAGTTGAAGATGATGAAGAAGATAAAGTTGTTGAATTTGAAGATAAAAACTTAAAACAATTCATCCTTGATAAATTACATGCTTATAAAGGTGAAGACAGCTTTGAAGCAGAAATGAATGAATACAATTTCAAACTTACTGATAAATCATATAGAAAAGATAAAAATTCAAATGAAATCTATAAGAGTGATTTGGAAAAAATTGAATCAATTGGAATCAGAGGAATGGATGCTGCTGAAGAAAATATTATAGAGGTTAGCAGTATCAAAGGACTTGAATATTGTAAAAATTTAAAGACTCTTACGATTTCTTCCGGAGAAATTCCTGATGATCATGAAGAAATAAGATATTCAGAGGGAGCCATTAAGGATTTAACACCACTTGCAGGGCTTAAAAAGCTTGAATTATTAAGACTTTCTCATAATGAAATATCAGATGTTTCTCCATTAAAAGATTTAACAGGTCTTAAATTCTTATATATTTCACATAATAATATTTCTGATATTAGCTCATTAAAAAATCTTGCGAATTTAGAAAGCTTCGATTTTGCAGTAAATAAAATTACTGATATGAGCATTGTTGAGAATTTTAAAAATTTAAAACTTTTAGATATTTATTCAAATAAAATTTCAAATATCAATTACGTTAAAGAACTTGAAAAATTAACTTATTTTAGGGCGGATAGCAATAATATTGAAAATATTGATGCTTTGAAAAATTTAAAATTATTAGAAGACTTAGATTTAGGAAACAATAAATTAAAAGACACTTTTGTTTTAAATAGATTGATAAATTTAAAGAAATTGAGTTTAAAAGGAAATAATATTGAAAATTTGAATTTAAATAAACTTATAAATCTTGATGACTTAAATATTGAAAATAATAAAATTTCAGATATTTCATTTTTGAAAAATTCAACTAAACTTGCAAACTTGAATTTAAAGAAAAATAATATTGAAAATATAGATAATGTAAGTGGTTTAACGAAATTGACTTATTTGAATTTAAGTGATAATTTAATTTCAAATGTTGAGCCTTTAAAGTCATTAACTAAACTTTCAAGTTTATATTTATCAAATAATAATGTTTCTGACATTTCTGCACTTAAAAATTTAAATGAGCTTTCAAGTGTTAAACTTGATGGGAACAAGATAAAAGATTTTTCATCAATAAATGATAAGAAGGGCATATTTGAAAAAATTATTCACAATCAAAATGTTGATTTGGAAAATGTGGAAGTTAGCGAAAAAACTTTTGAAATTGACAATGTATTTGTAGGTCTTGAAAAGATTGCTAAAGGTGGAAATATAAAAGTTAGCACTGAAGCTGAAGGCGTTACAGTAACTTTAGAAAGTGGAAAACTAAACTTCAGTTTGACTGATAAAGCAATGGAAAATATTAAAGAAGGATTGAAATTAACTGTTAAATTCAAATTTGAAAATGAAATGGACTATGAAAATAATCCTACTGTATTGAATTTGAACGTAAACTTAGTTAAACCGGCTAAAAAATATGTTGAAATTGAGGATGCAAAACTTTTAAAGGTAATAAATAAAAATTTAGGTAAAAATAGAGCTGATAATCAAAAAGTTACTGTTGAAGAAATGGAAAGTTTAACAGAGTTATCAATATTTTTAAAAGAAGACGGAAGTGCTGATTTTAGTGAAAGTGCAAAATACTCAATACTTGGAAAGCCAACAAGTTTAAAAGGAACTAAAGATTTTAAATTTGCCGTTACCAGAGGAATGAAGAGTATTAAAGGCTTGGAATATGCAAAAAATCTAAAGAAATTAAAATTAAATGAAAATGAAATTTCAGATATTTCTCCTCTTAAAAATTTAACTAAATTGGAATATTTAGAGATTCAAAGAAATAGAATTGTTGACGTTAATCCTTTGAAAAATTTAACAAATCTTAAGTTTTTGAAATTATATAATAATTTAATTGAAGATATAGCACCACTTTCAAATTTGACAAATCTAACGGGATTGGATTTACATTATAATGTTACGGTTGGTGGTGATGAGAGTCACAAAATAATATCTAAAGGAATTACTGATATTTCTGCTTTGAAGAATTTGAAAAAATTGGAATTTTTAGATATTTCGGCTAATAGAATAGAAGATATTTCAATCCTTAAGAATTTTGATAAAATTAAAGATTTAGATTTTTCAGGAAATAGAGTTAAAAACTATGAAGGATTAGGAGATTATATTGCTGAAAGATTGGGAAAAGCATTGAATGAAGGTATTGGAAGTATTCAATTTTCAGGTCAGACAATAGACTTTGGGTCAACTGTTGAAGTGAAAGAAAAAGAAGTTATTTTTACTACGCCATTTAAAGGAATTAAAGAACTTGGAAATTCATTGGCACAAGTTTTCGGTTCAGAAGATCCTTTGAATGTTTTTGGTGAAATTAAAACTAATGTTGAAGGAATAGATGCAAGTTATGATTTAGACACTAACAAAATAAAGTTGACTGTATCAGATGGTGTTATCACTAAATATAACGGAAAAGAGTTAGATTTAAATTTAAAAATGTCATTAGAAGAATATACTTGGACATTAAAGAATATAAAACTTAAATTTGTTTCAGAGTAAAGAATATTAAAAGGGGACTTTCAAGTCTCCTTTTCGTGTTTTTAACTGTTATTAAAATTGTTTTTATGATATAATAATTATAGATTTATGCCTTATGATAAAGCTGTAATTATTTCATCATAATAACTAAAATTTAATTATCAAAAAGAAATTATGATTTAGTTAAATATAATTTATATTTAGAATTTAGGAGGGAAAATTTGTTAGAGATTATTTTAAATTCTTTAGATGAGTGTAATAATTTTTCTAAAAGATTTTCAAAAATATTAAAAAATGGCGATGTGATTTCTTTGGTTGGAGATCTCGGAGCTGGAAAAACTACTTTTGCTAAATTTTTAGGAAAAAATTTGGGGATAGATGAAGATATTACTTCACCAACTTTTAATTTAGTTAATTTATATTCCGGAAAGTTTGAATTTAATCATATGGATTTATATAGAATTGATTCTCCAGAGGAACTTTATCAAATAGATTATGAAAATTACTTTTATCCTGACGGGATTACAGTGATAGAGTGGGCAGAAAATGCCGATTATTTATTGCCTAAAAATTTAATCGAGCTTGAGATTTTAAAAATTTCTGAAAATTCAAGAAAGATTGTAATTAAAGGAAATAATAAAAGAGAATTGGAAATTATAGAGGAATTAGAATGAAAATTTTAGCGATAGATACTTCAACAACTCATAGTTCTTGTGCTGTTATGGAGGATAATAACATTGTTGGGGATTTTAGTATTAATCAAAGTATGAGCCATAATGAAATTTTGCTTGTTATGGTTGATGAAATGCTTAAAAAATTAAATATTGATATAGAAGAGATAGATTTGTTTGTTGCAGTTACTGGTCCAGGGTCTTTTACAGGAATAAGAATAGGGGTTACTGTTGTAAAGGCTTTGGCAATGGCTTTGAATAAGCCGATAGTTGCGGTAAACACATTGGAGGCTCTTTCCTTTGGAGTGTTTTCCGACAAGAAGAAAATTCCTTTAATTGATGCTAGGGGAGAAAGAGTATATTATGGAGTTTATGAAGGCTTAGAAAACAAAAATATTGTTGCTCCTGCACTTTTAACTATTGATGAACTTATGGACGAATTTTCAGATAAAGGAGAATTTGTCTTTGTAGGAGATTGTGTTAATCTATATAAGGAAAGAATTTTAGAAAATAAAAATTTTGAGGTTACTCCTGCCTGTTTAAACAGTTGTATTTCAAGAAATGCCTGTGTTATCGGGAAACAAAAATTTGAAAATGGAGATATTTCAGACTGTTTTAACTTAAGTCCAGAATATGTAAGACTTTCACAAGCACAAAGAGATTTAGAAAATAAAGGTAAATAGATGATTTTATATAGATATGCGAAAAATGAGGATATATTTAATATTTTATCTTTGGATAAAGAAAATTTCTCCAATAATTTTGATGAAAAATTCTACCTGGAATATATAAAAAATCAAAGAGTTATTGTAGCAGAAAAAGAAAAAAATGTAATTGGATATATTCTATTTAATCAAATTTTAGATGAAGCTGAAATTTATAAAATTGTTGTTTCTAAAGATTTTAGAAAAAAACAGATAGCTTTTAAAATTATGGAATTTTTACTAAATGAATTAAAGAAAAATAACATTAAAAAGATATTTTTAGAAGTTAGAAAAAGCAATATTCCTGCTATTAATCTATATAAGAAATGTGGATTTATAGATATTAGGGAGATTGTTGACTACTATAGTAATCCAAAAGAAAATGGAATTATGATGTTAAAAGAGGTAGTTTGATGGATGATATTAAAATTATGGCGATAGAGAGCAGTTGTGATGAAACGAGTGTTGCTGTCGTAAAAAACGGAAGAGAAGTTATTTCTAATGTAATTTCTTCACAAATAGATATGCATAAAAAGTTTGGGGGAGTAGTTCCTGAAGTAGCAAGCAGAATGCATTTGGAAGTTATTAATAATATAGTAAAAGAGGCATTAGATGAAGCGAAAATATCAATGAATGATATTGATGCAATAGCTGTAACTAAAGGGCCGGGTCTTGTGGGAGCATTGCTTGTTGGTATTTCAGAGGCAAAGGCATTATCCTATGCTTGTAAAAAGCCTTTAATTGGAGTTAACCATATGAAAGGACATATTTGTGCTGCTTTTATAACTCATAAGGAATTAGAGCCTCCATTTATTTGCCTTTTAGTTTCCGGAGGGCATACTTATTTAGTATATGTAAAAGATTATAACAATATGGAAGTAATTGGAAAGACAATTGATGATGCTTGTGGAGAGGCTTATGATAAGGTTGCTAGATGTTTAGGAATGAATTATCCTGGTGGTCCTGAAGTTGAAAGACTGGCAAAACTTGGAAATGATAAGTCGATAGATTTTCCAAGAGTAATGCTTGATAAAAATAGCTATAATTTCAGTTTTAGCGGACTTAAAACGGCTGTACTTAATTATTTAAACAGTAAAAAGCAAAAAAACGAAGAAATTTCAAAAGAAGATGTATGTGCAAGTTTTCAAAGAGCTGTTTTTGATGTGTTGATTTTTAAGACTGAAAAGTTAATGAAAGAAAAAAAATTAGATACCCTTGTTGTATCGGGTGGTGTTTCTGCAAATAATACATTGAGAGAAGAGATAAACAAAATGTGCGAAAAAAATGGTTTTAAATCCTATTTTCCGGATAAAATACTTTGCACAGATAACGCCGCTATGATTGCATCATCAGGGTATTATGAGTATATATCAGGAGTAAGAAGTGATTTAACATTAAATGTTGAGCCAAATTTGGAGCTAGAAAATTAATAAAATTTTTTTAGAAAAAGTGTTGACAATGAAAAAAATAAAGTGTATAATATTCGAGTAACTGTTTGAGAGATATGTTTTAAAGAAAGATTTAGTCAGATTAAAACTTTTAAAAAAGTATTGACAAAATATAAGTTATAGTATATAATTATTAGGCAGTCAATTTTAGAGTATAGGTTGATTGATGAGGCCCCATGGTCAAGCGGTTAAGACATCGCCCTTTCACGGCGGTAACCCGGGTTCGAATCCCGGTGGGGTCACCACTTTGTTTTTAGTAGTTTATTGGTTGTATTTGGGCGCATAGCTCAGTTGGGAGAGCATCTGCCTTACAAGCAGGGGGTCATAGGTTCGAGCCCTATTGTGCCCACCAAATATGGCCTGGTAGTTCAGCTGGTTAGAATGCTAGCCTGTCACGCTAGAGGTCGTGGGTTCGAGTCCCATCCAGGTCGCCAATAAACACGCTGGTGTAGCTCAATTGGTAGAGCAACTGACTTGTAATCAGTAGGTTAGGGGTTCAAGTCCTCCCACCAGCTCCAATCTACTTTTTGTAGATTATATGGAGGAGTTCCCGAGTGGCCAAAGGGGACGGACTGTAAATCCGTTAGCTGCGCTTTCAGTGGTTCGAATCCACTCTCCTCCACCAATTGAATTTTGTTAAGACCATAAAGTTTGAGTTTATTTGCGGGTGTAGCTCAGTGGTAGAGCCCCAGCCTTCCAAGCTGGTTGCGAGGGTTCGATTCCCTTCACCCGCTCCATTTTGCACCTATAGCTCAGCTGGATAGAGCAACGGACTTCTAATCCGTGTGCCAGAGGTTCGAATCCTCTTAGGTGCGCCAACCTTTGGGGTATAGCCAAGTCGGTAAGGCACTAGACTTTGACTCTAGCATTCCGCAGGTTCGAGTCCTGCTACCCCAGCCAATTTTATGATTCATTAGCTCAGTCGGTAGAGCACCTGACTTTTAATCAGGGTGTCCGGGGTTCGAATCCCCGATGGATCACCATCTGTGGAGAGGTATCGAAGTGGTCATAACGAGGCGGTCTTGAAAACCGTTTGGGTTCACGCCCACGTGGGTTCGAATCCCACCCTCTCCGCCACAATGGAGAAATACTCAAGTGGCTGAAGAGGCTCCCCTGCTAAGGGAGTAGATCCTTCACGGGATGCGAGGGTTCAAATCCCTCTTTCTCCGCCAATAATTTGGGCCTTTAGCTCAGTTGGTTAGAGCGCCCGGCTCATAACCGGTAGGTCCCGGGTTCAAGTCCCTGAAGGCCCACCAAATTATCTGAAGATATTTCTATTTTAGAAATATCTCTTATTTTATAGAGCTAAAAACTATTGGTATTGTAGGGGTATAGTTCAACGGTAGAATGTCGGTCTCCAAAACCGCTGATGAGGGTTCGATTCCTTCTACCCCTGCCATTTACATAATATAAAGAAATCATAATATTAAATATGCCCAGATAGCGAAAAGTCGGTATAAGGAAGTGGCAAAAACAACGAAGTTGTTTTTAGGCAATGCCTTAGTCTAGTGCGAAGCACGAGAGAATGAGCTATCGCATAGCAAAAAAAATCATAATATTAAATATGCCCAGATAGCTCAGTCGGTAGAGCAGAGGACTGAAAATCCTCGTGTCGGTGGTTCGATTCCGCCTCTGGGCACCAGATCTGTAATTCGAGAAATCTGTTACGGGTTGCTATTATTTTCCTGCTGAAGCAGGATTTTTTTTGCTCATTTTTAGTGGGTTTTTCATTTTTATTTAATTTATGTATATTGAGGGTATAAATACCCTATAAATAAGGGGGTATGAAAATGGAATTAAGTGAAAAGATTATTGAATTATTAAAATCTTCAGAAGCTCTTAAAGGTGGAGAAATCGCAGAAAAATTAGGAGTTGAAAAATCTGAAGTGGATAAAATTTTAAAGAAATTAAAGGCTGAAGAAAAAATAATTTCTCCAAAGAGATGTTATTATTCTGTTGGAAAGTAGAAATAAGAACCCCGCCCTTCCACGATGCTTCACATCAGGTGGGTTCCTGGGAACTTTGTTGTTTCACAATAAAAAGCTGTTGAATTAATCAACAGCTTTTATATTTCTCTATCTTGTAGTTTTAGATTTTTTCTAAATTCAGTTGGTAACATTTTTTGATATTTCAAAAAATTTCGATTAAATGTTTTGACTGTATTATATCCAACCTCAAATGCAATATCAGTTATTTGCATATCTGTTTTTAACAATAATTTTGTAGATTTATTAATTCGTACAAAATTTAAAAAATTTTTGAAATTTTTTTCTACATAGTATATAAACAATCTATTCAGTTCTGTTATGGATATTGAAAAGTTTTTACATATACTTTCTATTTCTATATCATCACTTGAATTTTTTACTACATAGTTTAATATTCTATAAAATTTTCTTATATTCTCTATTTGACAAATTTGTGAAACTTTATGAAATGTTTGTCTGTATTTATTGGGGTTTTGTCCTGTTCTTGCAGTAAATACTTTTGAAAGATGGGATCTATCTGAAAAACCTGTTATTTCTGCGATTTCTTCTATATCGAGATCTGTATAAAGTAACATATCCATAGTTTTTCCGACTCTCATTTCATTTATTAAGGTGTTAAAAGAAATACCTGTCGTTTCTTTTACATATCGATTTATTGTTGATTCACTCATAAAGAATAATTTTGAAATTGAAGAAATTGTAAGTTTTTCGCTTAAATGTGCATGAATATATCTAAAAATATTTATTTTATCAAATTTTTCGTCAACCTTTTTTATTTTTTGTGTATCTTCATTTTGCATTCTTCTGTAAGTTATAATTAAGTCAATTATTTTGTTTAAAACATATGCTGAAGATATTGGATTTTCGTTTTTGTTATACAAAGTTGAATCTTCTCCTAGTTCATCACGTAACATATCAAAAACATTTGAAAAATATTTGAATTGTTCGTCGGTGCATTGGATTACAGGATTGTCGTAAAATGAATTTATTAAACTTAAATTTTCTGCATCAATATTATAAAACGATTTTATTATTTTGTTTGCGCTGTCAAAATTATATTTTAGAATAAAATATTGTATGGTCTTTGAAACTTCAATAACCTCAGTATATTCCCAAGGTAAAATACAGATTAAAGTTTTGTCTTTTATTTCATATATATTATTTTGTATTCTCATTTTTGCAGCACCTTTTTTTATCAGCAAAAATCTTGCAGATTGATGAAAAAGTCCTTTTGTTGGAGATGTTATTATTTCTCTGTCAATACTGTACATGCTTTCTTCATTTATATATGAATTAGCTTTATTTTGTATTTCGATTCCTTTTTGTTTGTTCATAAATACTCCTGTTACAAATTATAATAAATTATCTCTTGTTGTTATTAGTATAAATCATAATTTTATTTATGTAAAGATTAAAAAACAAAAAATGTCTTTTTAAAATAAATCTCACATAATAATTTCAAAAATGATTAAATTTATTTTTAAAATATTGTATTTATAAATTATATAAGCTATAAAAGGACAATATATCTTTAAATTAGAGTAAAAATAAGTTAAATATTATAATCTGTTTATAGTATAAAAATATTTAATTTTATACTACAAACAGTAAACTTAAATATTTTTAATTGATATAAGTTAAAAAGACTTAAGATTGTAAAAAAATTGAAAAAGAATGTTTTATTGCAGATGGATTTGGGGATAAATTTAAATTAATATATATTAATATAATAGAAATAATTAAGAAATAAAATACATATAAATTCATCAGAATAAAAATAAATAGAAAGTAATACAAATTTTAATTAACAAAATGTCCGAAATTTTTTGTAAGATATAGTATAATAATTATGTAATGGATACGTTTGTCGTATCAAAAATTTATTTAAAGGAGAATTGTTATGAGCAAAAACTTAAGAGGAAGAAATTTCCTAACATTATTAGACTTTACAAGTGATGAAATTCGTTATCTTTTGGATCTTTCAAAGAATTTTAAAGATTTAAAGAGAAGCGGAACTCCACATCGTTATTTAGAAGGAAAAAATATAGTACTATTATTTGAAAAAACTTCAACAAGAACTCGTTGTTCTTTCGAAGTTGCCGGAATGGACTTAGGTATGGGAGTTACTTACTTAGATCCGGGTTCTTCACAAATGGGTAAAAAAGAATCTATTGAAGATACTGCAAGAGTTTTAGGAAGAATGTATGATGGTATCGAATACAGAGGATTCAGCCAAGAATTAGTTGAAACTTTAGGAGAATATGCAGGAGTTCCGGTATGGAACGGTTTAACTGATAAATTCCACCCAACTCAAATGTTAGCTGACCTTTTAACTATTGAAGAAAAATTTGGATATTTAAAAGGGTTAAACTTTGTATATATGGGAGATGCAAGAAACAATATGGGTAACTCACTTATGATAGCTTGTGCTAAAATGGGTGTAAACTTTACAGCTTGTGCTCCAAAAGAATTATGGCCTGAAGAAGAACTGAGAGAAAAAGCTTTAGAAATTGCTAAGGCTACTCATTGTACAGTAAGCTTTGAAGAAGATGTTAAAAAAGGAACTACAAATGCTGATGTAATCTATACAGACATTTGGGTATCAATGGGTGAACCAGACGAAGTTTGGGCTGAAAGAATTAAATTATTAAAACCATACCAAGTAAACAAAGAAGTTATGGCAAACGCTAAAGAAACTGCTATCTTTATGCACTGCTTACCTTCATTCCACGATCAAAAAACTGTTATCGGTAGACAAATTTTTGAAAAATTTGGTATTCCTGAAATGGAAGTTACTGATGAAGTTATTGAAGGACCACAATCAGTTGTATTTGATGAAGCTGAAAATAGAATGCATACTATAAAAGCAGTTATGTATTCTACTTTATGGTAAGAGGTACAAATGGGAAAGAGAATAGTTGTAGCTTTGGGGGGTAATGCTTTAGGCAATACCCCTTTAGAGCAATTAGAGAAAGTAAAAATAGCTGCCGATATAATTTCTGATTTAGTTAAAGATGGAAATGATGTTATAATAGGACATGGAAACGGACCTCAAGTAGGAATGATTAATTTGGCTATGGATTATTCAGCAAATGGAAAGGAAAAAACTCCTTTAATGCCTCTTGTTGAATGTGGAGCTATGAGCCAAGGATATATTGGATATCATTTACAACAAGCATTAGGTCAAGCTTTTAAAGAAAAAGGAATAAATAAAACTGCTGTTTCTGTTGTAACTCAAGTTGAAGTTGCAGAAGATGATAAGGCTTTTGAACACCCAACTAAACCAGTTGGAATGTTCTATACAAAAGAAAAGGCAGATGAACTTGCAAAAGAAAAAGGATTCACTTTTGTTGAAGACTCAGGAAGAGGATACAGAAAAGTTGTTCCTTCACCAAAGCCATTAAATATTGTTGAAATTGACGCTGTAAAAAAAATGGTAGATGCAGGACTTGTAGTTATAACTGTAGGTGGTGGCGGAATACCAGTTGTTAAGAAAAATGGCAAATTAGTAGGAATTGATGCTGTAATTGACAAGGATAAATCAAGTGCGAAACTTGCAGCAGATTTAGATGCTGATTTTCTTTTAATTTTAACTGCTGTTGATAAAGTTTGTATTAATTTCAACAAACCTGATCAAAAAGAATTGGATGAAATAAATGTTGAACAAGCTAACAAATACATCGCAGAAGGACAATTCGGCAAGGGAAGTATGCTTCCAAAAGTAGAAGCTTGTTTGGAATTTGTAAATGGATCAGAAAATAGATGTGCCATTATTACTTTACTTGAAAAGGCATCAGATGCTGTAAAAGGTCTTACAGGAACTAAAATAGTTAAGTAGGAGGACGTTTTGGATAACATTTCAGGTAGAACAAGTTTTTTAGCAAAAATTGCACTTTTTATCGTGGCAATTTTGTGGGGAACTTCTCTTACAGTAGTTAAAAGTGCTGCAGATGTATTTAAGCCTAATTTTCTTTTGGGTATTAGATTTACCTTAGCGGGTATTATTCTTGCAGTTGTTTTTCATAAAAAGTTATTTAATGCAAAAAGAAATGAATTGATAGCCGGAGCTGTTATTGGGGTATTTTTATTCGTCGCTTATTCCAGTCAAACACTTGGAGTTACTTTTACAACTCCCGGACGTAGTGGCTTTTTATCAGCATCATATTGCGTAATTGTACCATTTTTGTATTGGATTACAAATAAAGTAAAGCCCGATAAATTTAATGTATCTGCTGCTGTATTTTGCATAGTCGGAATATTTTTTATTGCTATGGCGGGAGAGAGCGGTTCTATTTTTAATTCAAGTTGGAAAGCAATCTATGGAGATGCACTTGCCCTTTTGAGTGGATTTTTATTTGCATCACATATAGTTATGGTTACTAGACTTGGAATCGGGAAAGATCCTTTTGTACTGACAATAATGCAATTTTTGGTTGCGGGTATTTTGTCTTGGGTAACTACATTTGTTTTTGAGAACAATGCCGGAATGCAAATTACATTAAGACCTATGCTCGAAGTTTTATATCTTTCTGTAATGTGTACAGCGGTTGCGTTATTATTACAAAACCTAGGTCAAAAATATACAGATCCAAGTAGTGCTGCAATAATCTTAGGTTGTGAGTCAATTTTTGGAGTTGCTTTTCCGGTTGCGCTTGGAATTGAAAGTTTAACAGTTAAATCGGTTATAGGATTTATTTTAATTTTTGTCGCAATAATAATTTCAGAAACAAAATTATCTTTTATATTTAAAAAGAAGGATAAGAAAATAGAAAGCAAAATTTAGAAGTCTTAGGACTTCTTTTTTTGTTGTTGACTTTTGTGCTTTTGTATGCTAGTATAAAATCGAATTTTTGTATTGTTATGTTCTTTATATAGTATAGGAGAGTTGGTATGAATATTGAAAAACAAATTAAAAAAAGAGGTTTTCAAAAAACAATTATAGAGAAAAATGTCATTAGTATTGATATTTTTTTAATTTTAAATTGCATTATTTATGTTCATAATTTTGAAAGAGATGATGTGCAAGAAAAACTTGTAGGAAAAAATATATTCGAAATATTTGATTTTATTAGAAATGAAAAAAATTCTTCTGGATATTATCCGGCAGAAATAAATGAAGATGAGTTTTTAGGTATTTTAAATACAGTAGATCATAGTAGACAAGTTTATGAAAAAATAAAAATAGTGGATATTGATAATTCGGTTTATGGAAATGCAACCGGTAGTGATAGAGTTGTAAATGTAAGTTTTTTGTTTGAAGATTGTTTAATCATAGTATACAAAGGAACTGCCGGTGATTATGAGTGGAAAGATAATGTGGAGGGGACATATAATATAACAGATACAAAACAGCAAAGAAGAGCTTTGAGATATTTCGATAAAATGGTTAAAAAATTTGACAATATTAGTAAAATATATGTTTCAGGTCATTCTAAAGGCGGAAATAAAGCTCAATATGTTGGAGTTTTAAGAGGTGATATGTCTAAATTAAAAAATGTATATTCTTTTGATGGACAGGGATTTAATATAAACTTCCTAAAAAAATACAATAAAGAAATAGAAAATAACAAATATAAAATTTTTAATATATGTAATGAATATGACTATGTAAATATTATAATGCACTCGGTATCTAATAAGATTTTTATAAAATCTGTTACAAATATTGGAAATGAAGATAATAGATATTCTAAAATTATTCATAGATTAGGAGGAGTACATTCTCCATATTCGATGTTTAAAAAAGAAAACGGAATTTTAACCTTAAATGATGTTGTTGAGCAAAGTGAAATTATGAAAAATTTAGAGAAACTTTTTGAATACTATAATGCCAATATGAAAGAGGAAGATAATCAATTTATGTATTATAGAATGTCCTTATTGATGATGAAATCGGGAAAGGAAGTTTTTGGAGAAGAATGTCCTATTGCGCCAAAAGGTTTTTCTAGAAGGTTTATTAAATTCACAAGAGATTTTACTAAAAATGAAAGTGGACTCGATTCTTCTGAAATAATAAATCTATTTAAACCAATATTATCTGATATAGGGTCGATAATTATAAAGGGAAAAATTTCTGAAAATAGCAGATAAAAAAATATTAAAAAACTGAAAAAAATGTTGACTTTTGCAAAAACAAATGTTAAAATAGTTAGGTACATTTAATAATGTATAGTTATGTGCATTTTTAGAAAAAAATATTTAAGGAGGTGAAGAAATGCCAACTATTAACCAGTTAATTAAACAAGGAAGACAAAAAGCTGTAACTAAATCAAAAGCACCGGCGTTAAGTTTTAACTTTAATACACTTAAAAAAAGAAGTACTGCCAGTGAATCACCACAAAAAAGAGGTGTATGTACAGCTGTAAGAACTGTAACTCCTAAGAAACCTAACTCAGCGTTGCGTAAGGTTGCCAGAGTTAGATTAACAAACGGAATGGAAGTTGCAGCTTATATTCCAGGTATAGGTCATAACCTTCAAGAACACAGTGTTGTGCTTATTAGAGGGGGAAGAGTAAAGGACCTTCCAGGGGTTAGATACCATATAATCAGAGGTACATTAGATACTGCAGGAGTAGCTAACAGAAAACAAGGAAGATCTAAATACGGAGCTAAAAGACCTAAATAATTAAACTGATGTGGCAGAAATGTTTTATTACTTAGAGTTTAACTTTATAATACATACATTTGTGTGCTTATCAGCAAGAAAATCGCTGAGTACCAGTGATACTACTAATATAGTAAGGAGGGAAGAAAGGTGCCAAGAAAAGGACATGTTCCAAAGAGAGAGGTAATGCCGGATCCGATTTATGGAGATGTGGTTGTTACTAAACTTATAAATAACATTATGCTTGACGGTAAAAAAGGAATTGCTCAAGCTATCGTTTACGGTGCATTTGAAATTGTAAAAGAAAAAACCGGCGAAGAACCAACTGAAGTTTTCAGAAAAGCTTTAGAAAACATAATGCCTGTTTTAGAAATTAAAGCAAGACGTATAGGTGGGGCAACATACCAAGTACCTATTCAAGTTAGACCTGAAAGAAGACAAACTTTAGGGTTAAGATGGTTAGTAACTTACTCTAGAAATAGAGGAGAAAAAACTATGAAAGAAAGACTTGCTAAAGAAATTTTAGATGCTGTTAATAACACTGGAGCAAGTGTTAAGAAGAGAGAAGACACTCACAAGATGGCTGAAGCTAACAAGGCTTTTGCACATTACGGATTCTAATATAGGAATTTTATTTAAAAGGAAAGGGGAAATGCTATTGTGGCAAGACAATATTCACTTGAAAATACAAGAAATATTGGTATAATGGCGCATATCGATGCTGGTAAGACAACAGTAACAGAAAGAATGCTCTATTATACAGGAAAGATCCACAAAATAGGTGATACTCATGAAGGTGCTGCACAAATGGACTGGATGGAGCAAGAAAAAGAAAGAGGTATCACTATTTGTTCAGCTGCTACAACTTGTGTATGGAATGATACAAGAATTAACATCATTGACACTCCGGGACACGTTGACTTTACTGTAGAAGTTGAAAGATCTTTAAGAGTTCTTGACGGCTCAGTTGCACTTTTTGATGCAAAGAGCGGTGTAGAACCACAATCAGAAACTGTTTGGAGACAAGCGGATAAATATGGCGTACCACGTATTTGCTTTATAAATAAAATGGATGCTACCGGAGCTAATTATTATGACTCTATCGAAACTATTAAGGATAAGTTAAAAGCTAATCCGGTGCCTGTTCAAATTCCTATCGGAGCTGAATCAGAATTTGTAGGAGTGATTGACTTAGTTTCAATGCACGCTATTATTTATAAAAACGACTTAGGTACAGATATAGAAGAAACTGATATTCCGGATGCTTACAAAGATAAAGCAGAAGAATATCGTCAAAATTTATTGGAAGCACTAGCTGAAACTGATGAGTTTATTATGGAAAAATATTTAGAAGGAGAAGCTATTTCACCATCTGAATTAAGAGAAGCAATCAGAAGAGCTACTATTAATCTATCAATAAACCCGGTACTTTGTGGATCAGCTTATAAGAACAAAGGGGTTCAACCTCTATTGAATGCTATTGTAGCTTATATGCCATCTCCATTAGACATTCCTGCAATTGAAGGCGTGGATGATAATGAAGAACCTGTAGAAAGACATGCTTCAGATGAAGAACCTTTCTCAGCATTAGCATTTAAAATTGTAGCTGACCCTTATGTTGGAAAGCTTGCATATTTTAGAGTATATTCAGGAACTTTATCAGCAGGTTCTTATGTATATAACTCAACAAAGGGCAAAAAAGAAAGAATCGGTAGAATTCTTATGATGCATGCTAATAAGAGAGAAGAAGTTGATAGCGTGTCAGCTGGAGATATTGCAGCTGCAGTTGGTTTAAAAGATACTACAACCGGAGATACTCTTTGTGATATGAATAGTCATGTAATACTTGAAAAAATGGAATTCCCTGAACCGGTTATTTCCGTTGCTATCGAACCTAAAACAAAAGCATCTCAAGAAAAAATGAGTATAGCTTTACACAAATTAGCGGAAGAAGATCCTACTTTTAGAACTTATACTGATGAAGAAACTGGTCAAACAATTATTTCAGGTATGGGTGAATTACACTTGGAAATCATCGTTGACAGACTTCTAAGAGAATTTAAAGTAGAAGCTAATATAGGAAATCCACAAGTTTCTTACAGAGAATCAATTTCTCAAGGTGCAGAAGCTGAAGGAAAATACATCAGACAGTCTGGTGGTAGTGGACAATATGGACATTGTAAAATTAAAATTGAACCTCAAGAAGCTGGTAAAGGCTTTGAGTTTGTAAATAATATCGTAGGGGGAGCTATTCCAAAAGAATATATCGGACCTGTTCAAAAAGGTATTGAAGAAGCAACTCAAGCAGGGGTACTTGCAGGATATCCTGTTTTAGATGTTAAAGTTACTTTATATGATGGTTCATACCATGAAGTTGACTCATCTGAAATGGCATTTAAGATTGCTGGTTCAATGGCATTTAGACAAGCAGTTGCAAAAGCTGCACCGGTTCTACTAGAACCGATGATGAAAGTTGAAATAACAACTCCTGATGAATATTTAGGAGATGTTATGGGAGATGTTTCATCAAGAAGAGGTAGAATTCAAGGAATGAACCCTAAAAATGGTGTTCATGTGCTTGACGCATATATACCTCTAGCTGAAATGTTTGGATATGCAACAGACCTAAGAAGTAATACTCAAGGTCGTGCAACATATTCAATGCAATTCGATCATTATGAAAAAGTGCCTCAAGCAATTTCTGAAAAAGTAATTGGCGAGAGAGCAAAAAAATAGATTAGGAGGACTTTAGTAAAATGGCTAAGCAAAAATTTGAAAGAACTAAACCACACGTTAATATTGGAACTATTGGTCACGTTGACCACGGTAAAACTACTTTAACTGCAGCTATCACTTTAGTATTGAACAAGAGATTCGGTACTGGTGAATTCGTTGATTATGCAAACATCGACAAGGCTCCAGAAGAAAGAGAAAGAGGAATTACAATTTCAACTTCTCACGTTGAATATGAAACTGCAAAAAGACACTATGCACACGTTGACTGTCCAGGACACGCCGACTATGTAAAGAACATGATTACAGGTGCTGCACAAATGGATGGAGCTATCTTAGTAGTAAGTGCTGCTGACGGTCCAATGCCTCAAACAAGAGAACATATATTACTTGCAAGACAAGTAGGAGTTCCTAAAATTGCTGTATTCTTAAACAAAGAAGATCAAGTTGATGACCCTGAATTAATCGAACTTGTTGAAATGGAAGTTAGAGACTTATTAAATGAATATGAATATGATGGAGACAACACTCCAATCGTAGTTGGTTCAGCATTAAAAGCTCTTGAAGAACCAGATGGAGAATGGGGAGACAAAATTGTTAAGTTAATGGAAGCAGTTGACGAATTTATTCCAGAACCAGTTAGAGATGTTGATAACCCATTCTTAATGCCAGTTGAAGACGTATTTTCAATCACTGGTAGAGGAACTGTTGCTACAGGTAGAGTAGAAAAAGGTAAAGTAAAAGTTCAAGATAACGTTGAATTAGTAGGTTTAACAACTGAAAGAAGAACAGTTGTAGTAACTGGTGTTGAAATGTTTAAGAAAATGTTGGATGAAGCTGCTGCCGGAGATAACATCGGTCTTCTTCTAAGAGGAGTTCAAAGAAATGAAATCCAAAGAGGACAAGTTCTTGCAAAACCGGGAACAATTAATCCACATACTAAATTTGAATCAGAAGTTTACGTATTAACTAAAGAAGAAGGTGGAAGACATACTCCATTCTTCTCAGGATACAGACCACAATTCTACTTCAGAACAACTGACGTTACTGGTAATATCCAATTAGAAGACGGCGTTGAAATGGTTATGCCTGGAGATAACGCTAAATTCATAATTGAATTAATTACTCCAATCGCTATTGATGAAGGTTTAAGATTTGCCATCAGAGAAGGCGGAAGAACAGTAGGATCAGGCGTTGTTACTAAGATTTTAGCATAATTATACTGATTATTTTAAAAGGGAATCATAGTGTTCCCTTTTTTAATGTTCAAAAAAATTTAAAATATTGGACTAAATAATTGTAGGAGCTTATTTTAGTTAATTGGTAAAAATTTTCAAAAAGAATAATTATACAATAAACTTTATTTATTTTCAGTTTTATATACTTCAAATTATAAAATAAATTAGAAAATATAAAGATGATTTTTTAAGTTACCTTGCCTTGCATGTTTTTTTATTTTGTGTTAATATATCTAAAGAAATCGTTTTTTACTTTAGGAGGGATTATGAAAAAAGAGGTAAGAATAATATTTGTAATAGGCTTTAGCTTATTTGCAATGTTTTTTGGGGCTGGGAACTTAATATTTCCAACATTTTTAGGATATAATTCAGGTTCTTATTGGCCTATAGCTTTTATTTTGTATATGGCTGCAGATGGGCTTTTAGCAATGATATCACTTTATTGTGTATTTTCTTCCGGTGGTATTACAGGATTTGTAAAACCTTTGGGAAAATATTTGGGGACAATAATTTTAGTTTGTATATCTTTATGTATAGGACCTTTAGTTGCAATTCCGAGAACAGGTGCAATTACTTATAATTTGGGAGTTGCAAATTTTGGATTTAAAAATTTGGTGGTAACGACTGCAATATTTTTTATTGTTACATATTTAATTTGCATAAAATCTGAAAAAATAGTTGATTTTATCGGAAGATATTTAACTCCTACACTACTTGTTTTTTTAATTATTATGATTATAACGGGAATTATATCTCCTGTTGGAGAAATCCAAGCCGGAGAAAATTTACAAAAAGTAATGTATGACTCATTTATAAATGGGTTTCAAACTTTGGACGGATTAGGTGCAGGACTTTTTAATGCAGTTATAGTGAATGCTTTAATTTTCTATAAAATTAAAAAAGAAAGAGAAAAAAAGGTAATATTATCCTCTTCTGTTATAGCTTTTATTTGTTTAAGTATCGTTTATGGAGGACTTTGTTTCTTGGGGGCAAGTTCAAAACTTAATGTTGAAGGGGCAAAAAACGGAACAGTTATTTTACTAAACTTTACAAATTTATTATTTGGTAGATCCGGAGTTTTAATGCTTTCAGTTATAGTAATTTTGGCATGTCTTACGACTTCAGTTGCACTTACAGGGGGAGTTGCTGAATATTTTTCAGAATTAATACCTAAAATACCTTATAAAATTTGGGTTATGATAGTTTGTTTTGCAAGTTTTGTTTTCTCCTGCCTTGGCGTAGATGCTATTATAAAATTAGCGGTTCCACTTTTATTTACATTGTATCCACCGATAATTATATTAATTTTGACAAGTGTATTCAGAAACAGAATCTCCTGTAATAGAGCTATAAAATATTCTGCAATAGTTGCAATAATTATAGGATTTATGACTGTATTAAATGATACTTATGGAATTTTAGAGTTTATAAAATTGTTACCTCTTAGTTCTTTAAGTTTTGGTTATTTAATTCCATCTGCAATTGTATTTTCCGTTGTTGCATTATTTGAAAAGAATAGTGGAGACCATATTGACATTCCTAAAGTATTAAATGCCAGAATAACTTTGCATGATGAAGATGTGGGAATGCTTTATTATATATCTGAAAAGATGGATGAACCAAAATCAGAAGTCATAAGAAAGGCAATAAAGAATTTGTATGATGAAATAAAAGATAAAGAATAACGAATTAAGAAGCAACAAGTCAAATTGTTGCTTTTTGTATTTATAATATCCGAATAAAGATAGTATTAATAAAATTAAAAGGTTGAGGACTTTACTCCTCAACCTATTTTGTTAAAAAAATTACTTTTTCTTTGTCTGATTTGCAACAGAATTTATCTTTGCATTTATTTCATCTTGATTTCCTAAGTAATATTTATTTGTAACTTTAAAATTGTCATCAAATTCATAAACTAAAGGAATTCCTGTAGGAATATTTACTGAAATAATTTCTTCATCTGTTAAATTATCTAAATATTTAACCAATGCTCTAAGTGAGTTTCCGTGTGCAGTTATTAGAACTCTTTTCCCGTCCAACATATCTTTTTTTATGACTTCTTCATAGTAAGGAATAACTCTTTCAATGGTATCTTTTAAGCTTTCATTATAAGGTAATTCACTTTTATCAACATTTCTGTAAGGTGCTTGATTATGAGGACATCTTTTATCGTCTTTATCAAGAGCAGGAGGTGGAACATCAAAAGATCTTCTCCAAAGTTTTACTTGTTCTTCTCCATATTTTTCAGCAGTTTCAGCTTTGTTTAAGCCTTGTAGTGCTCCATAATGTCTTTCATTTAATTTCCAAGTTTTTATAACAGGTAACCACTGTCTATCCATTCTTTCTAAAACGATATTTAAAGTGTTTATTGCCCTTTTTAAGTATGAACAGTAACATACGTCAAAATCGAAATTATTTTCTTTTAGTAAAAAACCGGCTTCATTTGCTTCGATGATTCCTTTTTCTGAAAGACCTACATCAGTCCAACCGGTAAATAAATTCAACTTGTTCCATTCACTTTCTCCATGTCTTATTAAAACTAATTTCATTTTTAAAAACTCCTTTAATTTTTCTTATACTAATTATATTATAAATAACAAAACTTTACAAGAAAAAAACTTGTATAATGTTTCTTTTGATGATAAAATAATAATTGCAATTATTTATTCTTGGAGGAAATATGTTACGAAAACATTTATATAGAATTAGGGCTATGCCATATTTATTATGGACGATTATATTTACGATAGTGCCTTTGTTTTTTATAATTTATTATTCTTTTAAAGTAAAAGATGAAAGTTTTGTTTTCACTTTGGATAATTACAAAAAGTTTTTCACACCAACATATTTGAAAATTATTTTTGTATCTTTAAAATTATCCTTAATTTCAACTTTTTTATGTCTAATTTTGGGATATCCCGCTGGACTTTTTTTAAGCAGGATAAAAGCTGAAAAGAGAAGAAATATTCTAGTTTTGCTTTTCATTATGCCTTTATGGACTAACTTTTTACTTAGAACTTACTCTTGGATGAGTATTTTTAGAGAACAGGGAATTATAAATCAAATGCTTATAAATATCGGAATTATAGATAGTCCTATAAAATTTTTAAACAATAACTTTGCAATTATTATAGGAATGATTTATAATTTTTTGCCTTTTATGGTACTTCCAATTTATACTGCACTTATAAATATCGATAAGGAATATATAGAATGTGCTAAAGATTTGGGGGCTAAAGGAAAAGATTTATTTTTTAGAGTTATTTTTCCACTAAGTTTTAAGGGAGTAATTTCAGGTTGTATTATGGTTTTTATGCCTTCTGTAACAACCTTTATAATATCAGACTTGCTCGGCGGAAGTCAAAATATGTTAGTTGGAAATTTAATTCAAAGGGAGTTTTTACAAGCTAGAAACTGGGAGACAGGTTCAAGCATTTCTCTAATTATGATTTTTATAATTTTTGTAAGTCTTATGATTTTTAGAATATTTGTAAAAAAATCAGATAATGAATTTACAGAAGGATTTAAAATATGGTAAAAAAACATACGGGAAAATTTTATCTATTTTTGTGTTATATATTTTTATATATGCCAATTATATTTATGATGGTGTTTTCCTTTAATGAATCTAGATATAACAATGCTTTTACAGGTTTTAGTTTAAAATGGTATATGGAACTTTTTAAAGATGAATCCATTATGAAAGTTTTTTTTCAAACACTTATCATAACAGGAATTGCAACTATTTTTGCACTTATAATCGGAACTATAGGAGCTTGGTCTATATATAGAGCTTTTAATCCAAAGCTAAGAAGTTATTTTATGAATGTAACATATCTTCCACTTATACTTCCTGATATTGTAATTGCAATTGGAATGATAATTTTATATGTATTTTTTAAACTTAATTTTGGATATTTTACGATAATTTTGTCACATATAATATTTAATATTCCGTTTGTAGTCTTTGCAATTTTGCCTAAATTATTGACTTTTGATAAAAGTCTTTATGATGCAGGTATGGATTTGGGAGCAAAGCAGTTTCAAGTATTTAAAAGAATTGTTTTACCTCAACTAATACCTAATTTAATTATAGGAGCATTGGTTTGTATTACTATGTCTTTAGATGATTTTACTGTCAGTTATTTTACTTCCGGAAATGGAGTTGCTACACTTTCGGTCAAAATTTACTCAATGACTAAAAGGGGAATAAGTCCTAAAATAAATGCATTATCAACATTGCTTTTTGCAATAATAATTATAATTTCAGCAATAACTTATGTATTTAAAAATAGAGGAGTAAAAAATGAAAAAATTTAAAAACTTATTAGCATTATTATTAGTTTTAGTTACAGCCGTATCTTTCACAGCTTGTGGAAAAACTGATAAAAAGGAAGAGAAAAAAGAAGAAAAGACAGAACAAAGTACAGAAAAGAAAGTTTTAAACGTAACTAATACAGATCTTTTCATAGATCCGGAAACTATAAAAGAATTTGAAAAAGAGTATAACTGCAAAGTAAATTATACATTTTTTGAAGAAAATGAAGAATATTATACTAAATTAAAAAGTGGGGCAGAAAAATATGATGTAATCGTAGCAAGTGACTATATGGTTGATACTATGATTAAAGAAAATATGCTGGAAAAACTTGATAAAAATAAGATTCCAAATATGGGTAAAGTAAAAAAAGAATATAGAAATTTAGTTTTTGACCCTACGAGTGAATATTCAGTTCCATATACAATAGGAAATATCGGAATTGCTTATGATAAGTCAAAACAAGAAAAAGTTGACAGCTGGGCTGACCTTTGGGATAAAAAAAATAAAGGTGAAGTTGTAATGTTGGACGGAAGCAGATTTACTATGGCAATAGCGATGATAAAAGAAGGACTTGACCCTAACTCAACAAAAGTTGAAGATATTGAAAAAGCCAAAAATTCTTTAATCGCTCAAAAGAAAATAGTAAAAAATTATGTTGGAGATGACCAAGCAAAGGATAATCTAATTTCCGGAGACTCAAAACTTACTTGTATTTGGGGTGGAGAAGCTCTACTTGCAAAAGATGAAAATAAAAATGTAGAATTTGTTTTTCCAAAAGAAGGAGCAATTTTTATCTTTGACAACTGGGTAATTCCTAAAGTTTCAGAAAATAAAGAATTGGCAGCAAAATTTATTGACTTTATGTCAAGACCGGAAATCTCTGCAAGAAATTGTAATTTTGTAAAATATGGCTCACCAATAGATGGTGCAAGAGAATTAATGGATGAAAACTTAAAAAATAGTGATATAGTATTTCCTAAAAAGGAAGTATTTAAAAAAGGCTATATATTAAAAGATTTAGGCGAATCAAATGAAAAGCTACAAGACGCTTGGACAGAAATAAAAGCAAAGTAAATAACTAAAATTACTAAAAGGCACCGAAAGGTGTCTTTTGTTAAATTTTGATTTACAGAAACGACAGGGTGAAGTGATAATATTTTTAGAACAAAAACAAAACGTTATCCTATTGCAAGTACCTTTGACAAGAAATAATAATTTTGATATACTGGTTCTGGCTAAAAATTTGGCTTAGAATTTATATTTTAGGAGGAAAAAATGGAAGGTTCCGAAAAGAAAATTAAATGGCAGGCCCTCGTGTTTATGTGTTTCTCAACACTTTGGGGTTTCGGAAATGTTTTAAACGGATATATTTACTTTCATGGTACTCAAGTAATTTTTTCTTGGATACTAATGTTTGCATTGTATTTTGTTCCGTATGCACTTATGGTTGGAGAACTTGGTTCAACATTTAAGCATTTAGGTGGTGGAGTAACTTCTTGGATTCAAGAAACTACTAACTCTAAATTAGCTTACTATGCAGGATGGACTTATTGGGCAGTACATATTACTTATATTGCCGGAAAAGGTTCAGGTGGTCTTAAGGCGTTAAGCTTTATGATTTTCAGAGATGCTAAAGCGTATGATAGTATTCCTACAATCTACGTTCAATTAGCTACATTTGGTGTTTTGCTATTATTCTGTTATTTGGCTACAAGAGGGTTAGGTCCGATTAAAAGATTAGCAACACTTGCCGGTTCAAGTATGTTTGTTTTAGGTATTTTATTTATTCTTATGATGTATGCAGCACCGGTTATTAATCCAAACGGCGGATATTTAAAATTAAACTTTGCTTGGAATAATTTATTCCCTAAGGTTGACTTGAATTACTTAAGTAGTTTATCTATCTTGGTATTTGCAGTTGGTGGTATTGAAAAAATTTCACCTTATGTAAACAAAATTGAAGGAGATTCCGCAAAAGAGTTCCCTAAAGCTATGATGCTTGCAACTTTAATGGTTGTTATCAGTGCTATCTTCGGAACTGTTGCTATGGGATTAATGTTCGACATTAATGAAATCAATGCAAGTAAAGAAGCATTTGACTCATATGCTGCAAATGGTGCTTATTGGGCATTCCAAAAATTAGGTAGATATTATGGTGTTGGTGATTTATTATTAATCATCTATTCAGCAGCTAATACTGTTGGACAATTCTCAACACTTTTAATCAGTATTGATGCTCCTTTAAGAATGTTATTGGAAGACCCTAATGCAAGTCAATATATTCCTACAAGATTGTTGAAGAAGAATGAGAGAGGCGCTTATGTAAACGGTATTGCATTAGTTGCAGTGCTTGGTGGGGCAATCATATTAGCTCAATCATTCGTTCCGGGAGCTACTACAGTTCTTAGACAACTTACTCGTCTTAACGGTGTAGTAATGCCGATGAGATATATGTGGGTATTTGTAGCTTACTTTGCTCTTAGATATGGTAAAGAAGAACTTGACAGACATTATAGATTTACTAAAAACAGGGGAGTTGGATTGTTCTTTGGTGCTTGGTGTTTCTTAGTAACATTAGCTTGTTGTTTACTTGGAATGTACTCAAAAGACAAATTTGAAATGGTTCTAAAGATTATAACTCCTGCAGTTTTGGTTGCTTTAGGTTTAATCTTACCTATCCTTAGAAAAAGAGAAAATAGTAAATAAATTTAGATAACAATTTAGATAATAAGGGAATAAAGGAACTTTGGTTCCTTTATTTTCTTTAAAATATATTTAAGTATTTTAAATTAATTAAATGGGGTAAATTAAATTTTGATAGGAGGGATTATATGAATAATATTGAAATTTCAAAAGAATTATTAACTTTTATTGATTCAAGTAAAAGTATGTTTCATACTGTTGATACAATGAAAAAATATTTTGACAAAGCCGGATATATATTTTTACCTGAAAATGCAAAATGGGAAATAAAAAAAGGTGGAAATTATTATACTACAAGAAATAATTCAAGTATATTGGCTTTCCAGGTAGGAGAAGAACTTAGCGACTATCATTTCCAAATTACAGCTGCTCATAGTGATTCACCAACATATAAAGTTAAAGCCGTTCCTGAAATGGATGCACCGGGAGAACATTTAAAATTAAATGTTGAAGGTTATGGTGGAATGATTGATTCAACGTGGTTTGATAGACCTTTAAGTTTAGCTGGTAGAGTTCTAGTTAGAGAAAATGGAAATATTGTAAATAAATTATTCTATATCGATAAGGATATTCTAATGATACCAAATGTTGCAATACATTTAAACAGAGAAATAAACAGTGGTTATGCTTACAATAAACAAGTTGATTTATTACCTTTATTCTCTGCAGGAGAACTAAAAAAAGGCGATTTTGATAAGATGGTTGCAGATGAATTGGGTGTTGAAGTTGAAGATGTTGTCGCAAAAGATTTATTCCTAGTAAATCGTCAAAGACAATGTATCTGGGGATATAAAGATGAATTCGTTTCAACACCAAAACTTGATGACCTACAATGTGCATTTACTTCAATGAAAGCATTTTTAGATGCGAAAAATCCAAAGGCAATAAATGTTTGTGCTGTTTTCGATAACGAAGAAGTTGGCTCAAACACAAAACAAGGTGCAATGTCAACATTTATGAAAGATGCTCTAAAGAGAATTAATGCTTCACTTGGATTTGGAACTGATGAATATCATCAAGCAGTAGCAAAATCTTTCCTAGTAAGTTGCGATAATGCTCACGCTGTTCATCCAAATCATCCTGAACTTTATGATCCAACAAACAGAACTTTTATGAACAAAGGTATTGTTATAAAAGAAGCTGCAAACCAAAAATATACAACTGATGCTTTCAGTAGAGCGGTATTTTTAGAAATTTGTAAAAAAGTAGATGTACCTACTCAATACTTTGCAAATAGATCTGATAAGGTTGGCGGTTCAACTCTAGGAAATTTATCAAATATTCAAGTTAGTTTACATGCTCTTGACATAGGAGTTGCACAACTTGGAATGCACTCAAGTTTTGAAACTTGCGGAATAAAAGATACAGGGTATATGGTTACTGCATTAAAAGAATTTTTCTCAACAAATATTAAAATTGATTGCTCTGACGGAGTGGTTTTTGAATAATGTCAAGAAGAATTACACCGAAGGAAATGTCAGAAGATAAATCCAAAATTTCTTTGACAGGATTAACCATAATTATGATGGGAACTTTGTTTATATATTTTTTATGGGCTGTTATAAATAGTAAATTTTTAGTTAATTTTAGTATAGACGCACTAGTTGGAGTTGTTGCTCTTGTAATATTAATTAGAAATTTAAAAGTAAAATACAGTGTGATAAAAAAATACACAAGTGAAAAACAATTTATGATTTTAGATTTAGTCGCTTTTGTTCTATGCTTTTTAATAAAAGTTGTAGTAAAAATTCCATTTGACTTTTCTTTAATCATCTTGTTAATTTCTCATTATGCGACAAAGCGAATATTCAATAAAATAGTAAAATAAGGCAAGGGTATATTGTTTTTACAGAATAAAAATTAGAGAGGATTGTTTTAAATAATTCTCTCTTTTTTGTTTTCTTATTTTAAAATAAGGGTATTCTTTAACTAGATATAGAGGAGAGGTAAAATCAATTTAGAAGTATTAAAGAATAAATTTAAAGGAGGATTTTTATGAAACCATTTATTTACGATATTCCTGTTAAGGTATATTTTGGAGAAGGACAACTTTCTAATCTTGGAAGAGAATTGTCAAAATATGGAAAAAAAGTTTTATTAACTTACGGAGGAGGTTCCATTAAAAAGATAGGACTTTATGATGAGGTTATAAAAGAAATAAGAGGTGCAGGACTTGAAGTTTTTGAACTTTCAGGGATAGAACCTAATCCTAGAATAGAATCTGTTAGAGAGGGTGCTAGAATATGTAAGGAAGAAAATATTGATGTGGTTCTTGCAGTTGGTGGAGGTTCAACGATTGATGCCTCAAAATTTATTTGCGCCGGAGCAAAAGTTGATTTTGACCCATGGGATTTTCTTGATTTAGAAAAAAGAGCAAAAATAGAAGATGCTTTGCCACTTTTAACTATATTAACACTTTCAGCAACTGGTTCTGAAATGGATAATGGTGGAGTTATTTCAAACCTTAAAACAAATGAAAAATTAAGTAATGGTTCAATGTGTATGTTACCAAAAGTTTCATTTCTTGACCCTAAAAATACTTATAGTGTAAGTGAGTATCAAACTGCTTGCGGTTCAGCAGATATTTTAAGTCATATCCTAGAAGTTTATTTTACAACAGAAAATGATTTGTTTATGCTTGATTGTGTTATGGAAGGTCTTATGAAAACAGTTATAAAATATGCTCCGATAGCAATGAAAGACCCTACAAACTATGAAGCTCGTGCTAATTTAATGTGGGCATCTTCTTGGGCAATAAATGGTTTTATAAATGGAAGTAAATCAACTGCATGGAGTTGCCACCCAATGGAACATGAACTTTCAGCTTTTTATGATATAACTCATGGACATGGACTTGCAATATTAACTCCACGTTGGATGCAATATTGTTTAAATGATGAAAATATATATAAATATGTTCAATTTGGTGTTAATGTTTTTGGCATAGATAAAAATCTTTCTGATAGAGAAATTGCAGAAAAAGCCATTGAAAAACTTTCAGAATTTTTATTTAATGACTTAAAATTACAAAGTACATTAAAAGATGTAAATATTAACGATGAAAATTTTGCTATTATGGCTAAAAAGGCTTGTAAGGGAAAAGAAAGCATAAAAGGCTTTAGAGAATTAACACCTGAAGATATAGAAAATATTTATAGAATGTGCTTGTAAAATTTTTAAAATAATTAAATAAGAACCCCACCCTTCCTCGATGCTTCGCATCGGGTGGGTACCCGGGAACCTTGTTGTTTCACAATAAAAACTCATCTAACATGCTTAGATGAGTTTTTTATACAATTTTGACTTATGGTTATGTAGTATGAAAATGCTTTATCTTTTTTATACTGCTACAAGAACATAGGATTAAAATTGAAAATAGAAACACATTTTTTAATATTTTTTCATAATTAAAAGCTTCATAAACAATAAGTACGATATTTTAAAATTAAAATTATACAATCTCAAATTATCTTACTATATGATATAATTTTATTTTATGTCAATATATAGGAGAAAAAATACTAGTTATTATATTTGACAAATATTGACAATTATGATATTCTCGTAGTAATGATTTACCTAGAATATAAAGTAAATAGATAAATTGATTTTTTAAAATGTGTTGATTATAAAATGTTTTTTGTTGCGTTTTACTTTTGGAGGTAGTTATGTGTAATTTGTTTTTTAAATATTTTATAAAGCAAAAGAAAAATATTCTATTTCTTATTATAATTATAATTATTGGAACTGTTATATCTTCTATTTCAAAAATTGAAAATAATAAAAATAAAGAAGAACGAATTTATTCTAAAGAAAGAGCTATAGAGATATTTAAACAGGACATTAAAGAGGTTGATAAAGATTTAGAAAATGATAATATTTCAGATGAAGAAAAAACAGAATTAAATAATATGAAAAAAAGAAATATTGCCAATATACAGAATTATGAAAAAACAATCCAAGACATTAAAACAGAAAATTGGCAATCATTATATGAAAGTGAATTAAAGCATTCTTTAGATTCCAATGGAATTTTTGCTTTAAAAGGGTTTAGTACAAATGGAATAGATTATACTGCAAATCAATTGACAGTAGAGATAACTTATAAAATATTGAAGTATTTAACAGAAAATGACCTTCCTTCAGCTCATCCATTATATTTAGAGAAAACAGAGTTTGAACAACCTCGAACTTCAGAAGAAAGTAAACTTCTTGACTATCATAGCAAAAAAACACTAATTGGAACTTCACATAGATTATGGGATTTTTTTACAAATAATTTAGTATTAATCTATACTTTTATAATTGTTGTAACTTTTGGAATTCTATTTTCAAAGCTGGAGGAAAGTCAAAATAAAACAATTAGATTTTTAAGGACATCGGGGGCAAGTAAATTTAGGATTGTATCGTCGGGACTTTTTACATGTGGAATTTTAACGATTATACTTGGACTATTGATACCTACAATATTTTTTGGAATAGAATTTTTAATAAACGGGTCATCATCTTTTAAATATCCGATTACAACTTATATTGCAAAAAGTGATTATTATTCACTTCTGAGTTTTGGATATAAGATTGTCCCAATATCTGATGTTTTAATAAAAAGTTTGATTTTGTTCTTGCTCTATGGAATATTTATTTTTTTATTTACAAGTGCAATTTCAACTTTTGTAAAATCAAGTTTTAAAACTGTTATTTTATCTTTTGGGCTGATAGCAACTTTACAGATGTTTAATAAATGGTATAATCCGTTTTCATACTGGAGAGTTGGAAAGATTGCTGACGGCAGTATAAATATTTTATCTAAAACTATTACTTATAGTTTTAACAAATCTTGTAAAATTTTAGCAATTGGAATTTGTATTTTAACTATTTTATTGATTTGTATAGCTTTTATTCAAGATAGAAGGAGGAATGGATATGCCTAGTTTGTGTATAAAAAATCTTACTAAAAGATATGGAGAGAATGTAGTTTTAAATGATTTATCTTTAGAGCTTGAAAATGCAGAGGTTTGGGCTTTGGTTGCACCTAATGGAACGGGAAAAACTACTCTTTTGGATTGTATTACAAATTTGAATAGCTATCAATCCGGACAGATTACTGTAAATGGTATAGATAATAGGGATAATGCTATTTTTAAAAAATTGTCATATTTACAGGATGCAAGTATTTTATTTCCGAATTTAACAGGACTTGATCATTTGAAATTTGTTGCAAATATACAAAAATTGCCAAAGACTAGAATAAAAGAAATTGTAAGTTTAACAAAGATTGAAAAATTTTATAAAAGACCTGTAAAGACGTATTCTTTGGGAATGAAACAGAGATTACTTTTGGCTATTGCACTTATTAATAATCCTGAAGTTTTATTGCTTGACGAACCTTTTAACGGGCTTGATCCTAGCAGTCAAATAGAGCTTAGAGTTATGTTAAAGGAAATTTCAGAAAAGGGAACTCTGGTAATTTTATCTACACATTTTTTAGGAGAAATTAGCCAATTAACCGATAATCTTTTATTTATAAAGGATAAAAAAATTGTCAAAAAAATTGTAGAAGACGAATTTTTAATCTATGCAATTGATACTACTTCAAATGATCAAACTTTAGAAATTTTATCTCCATTTGTAGTAAGTGCCGAAATTGAAAAAGATATGATTATTTGTCAATTTAAAAAGAATTCTTTTGACGATGCAATTAAGGCAATACAGGATAAAGGCATAAAATTAATTAAAATAAGAGAGCATATAAATGCGTCTGAACAGATGTATCAAAGACTGTTTGCTGAGTAGGTGAATGTTATGAATACTTTGATATTAGAATGTAAAAAATTTATAAGAAGTAGAATATTTGTAGTAATTTTAGGAGTTATATTAGTTTTATTAGCTTCTCTATTTTATAAAAATTATTTAAATTATCAACAAGTCGATACAGATAAAAAGCATGAATTACTCATGATAAAAAAAGGAATAGGAGATATTTTATATCCTGCTGACGGAAAGTCACCTTGTATATATTCTGGTGATAAAGATAAAATGGATTTGTTAAAAAAATCTCTTGAAATATCAGAAAAGATTTTAAAACTAAAGCATAGCGGAGACGATAGAGGCTATATGGAAAGTGCAATTTTGATGTACGAAAAAATTGTTGAAATAAAAGAAAATGAAATAAATTTTTCTATGTCAAAAAGTTATGCTAATCACGAAAAAGAAAGGTTATCCGAAGTAATAAAAGCAAATGGAACTTTTCAATATGAAGAAGCCCCTTTAGACGGTGTTTTGCTTGAATATAATAATATAAAGTATATTCTAGCTGTAATTTTTTTGATGGCTCTATCTTACTTCTTCATAACAACTTATTTAGATTTTTATTATCATAAGGGATTTTTATTTACACTTCCAATTAAAAAGACGAGTTTTATAATTGGAAAGGCTATGATTTCTTTTGCTATTAATATTATATTGATAATAAGTCAGTTTGGGTTAAGTTTAGTTTTTTCTTATCTTTGGAAGTGGAAAAATACTTTTAATTATCCTGTGTTTTCTAATTTGACAGGAGGATTTTTACCTGTAAATAAGGCTATGATTAATTATATAGGAATAGAAATAGGAATATGCTTTATTGCATTGATTATTTTTGCTGTTTTTTATAGTTTATATATTAAAATTAAAAAATAAAATTTTTTTACTGTAAAGTATTTTTCAAATTATTTTACAGTATTTTTTTGAAATTTTAGTTCCATAATATTTTATAAAAACGTTATGTATTTCTTAGGAAAATTTTGAAAATTTATTTTCCCCAAGTGTTTTATTTTAATAAAAAGTGTGATATAATAGTATTGAATTTTGTAAACGATTTAATTATAATTATAAATTTATTTTAAAGGAGTGATAAAATGTCAGCACCTACTATAAAAGATGTAGCTAAATTAGCAGGAGTTTCAATTTCTACTGTTTCAAGAGTTATGAATGAGTCGAAACCTGTTAGCCCGGAATCAAGAAGAAAAGTTTTAGATGCAATAAAAAAATTGGACTTTAAGCCTAATGAATTGGCAAGAAGCCTTGTAATGAGAAAATCAAATATGATTGGGGTTATTGTTAAAGATATAGGGATTTCCTATATGGCTCAAATCATTAGAGGAATCGAAGAAATTGGAAGAATGTATAATTACGATATTTTGCTTTCCAGCACGTATGGAGATATAGAAGCGGAGCACAAAATTATTGAATTTATGTGCACTAAGCAAGTTGAAGGAATAATTATGATAAGTGAAAAGATTAATCCTGAAATATTGTTTAAGTTGAAAAGTAAAAAAATTCCTTTTGTAAGACTTGATAAATTTTACGAATATACAGATGAGCATACTGTAAGTATAGATTACAAATCAACTTGTAATAAGATGACAAATTATCTTGTAGATGAAGGACATAAAAGTATCGTTTTTATAAGTGAAGATGTTACAAGTAGAATCGGTAGAGAAAAACTTGCAGGATTTAATGAAGCTGTTGCAGAAAGAAAAGTAAAATCAGCGCTTATAAATGCAAAAGACATAACAGTTCAAACAGGATATGATATGGGAGAAGAAATTTTCAAACTTATTAAAGAAAATAATTCAACTGTTGTATTTGCGAGTGAAGATACTTTGGCTATCGGTTTTATAAGTTATTGTTACGATAACGGTCTTAAAGTTCCACAAGATATTTCAGTTGCAGGGTTCGGCGATGATTTAATTGCATCAATTTACAGACCTGCACTTACAACGATAGAAGAACCGTATTATGATATGGGTGCAATCTCTATGAGAAAGTTGATTAAGGAACTTAGAAATGAAGAAAAATTAAAAGATGTTACAATTTTACCTTCAAGAATAATTGAAAGAGGTTCAGTTGCAACATTTACTAAGAAAAAAAGTAAATAAATTTTAAAAATGCTCTTCCTTTTGAAGAGCTTTTTTTGAAATGAAAGAGGGTGATAAAATGGGGATTTATTGGGCTGTCCGAGATGGCTTTAAAAAGGCAAAAACCAGATTTTTGCTGGGATGTGTCTTTGATATAATTAGTAGTTTAATTTTAATATATTTAGTAACATTAATAGGAACAATTGTGGATTTATTTAAAAGTCCGAATTTTGATGTTACAAAAATTTACAAATACGTAGCTTTAATGATATTTTTAGGAGCGGCTAACTTTTTAAGCTTTATGACTTTTTCGTATTTGGCTTTTGGTTCTGGGGCAAAACTTAAGATGTACTATAAAGATAAAATTTTTAGAAAAATTTTAAAAAAATCTCCCGACTTTTTTCAAAAAAATACTGCAGGAGATGTAATCGGGCTTGCGGATAATGAAACTAAATATATATTTGAATATTTCAGTTTTGGAATTCTATTAGTATGTGATTCTATGTTTATGCCTTTAATATGTGCATCATATTTAGTATTTTTCCTATCTTGGAAGCTGACGATTGCAGTTATGTTTCCTTTTATCTTTACAGCTATTATTACAAATATAGTAAGTAAAAATATTGGAAAAGTGAATGAAAAAATGAATGTGACTTTTGGAAAGTCAAGTCAGGAGATTTTGGAAATAATAGAAGGAATAAAACTTATAAAAAGTTATGTAAATGAAGAAGTAAGACAAAAAAATATTTCTAAAATCATTAAATATTATTTTGATTTGGCTTATTTGGAAGCTAATCTATGGATGTTAACATTTCTTTCAAACTCTTTTATAAGAGTAATTTCTATGATTATAGGACTTTTTTACGGAGCATTTTTAGTAAGAGACGGTAGTATTACAATTGGGAAGTTAGTGGTATTTTTTGGACTTGGAGAAACTTTAGCTTGGTCTTTCTGGGGACTTGGAGATTGTATAAATACTTATAAAAGAGCTCTGGTTTCAATAAATAGAATAAATCTTTTACTTGATGATAAGACGGAAATAGAAAATGGAGATAAGATTTTAGAAGACTTTTCCACTATGGAATTTAAAAACTTTTCTTTTAGTTATCCCGGAGAAAAAGAAGTTTCACTTAAGGATATCAGCTTTAAGTTAAATAAAGGAGAAACTTTGGGAATAGTTGGAAAAAGTGGAAGTGGAAAGAGTACATTAGTTAAACAGATTTTAAGATTTTATAATTTTGATAAAAATAGGATTTTTATAAATGATATTCCTTATGAAGACTATGATATTACATCAGTAAGAAATAAATTCGGATATGTAAGTCAAGAGAATATTTTGCTTTCTAAAACTGTCAGAGAAAATATTTTATTTGGAAGTATTGCAGAAAATGACGAAAAAATTATAAATGTTCTAAAAAAGGCAGACTTTTACAAAGATATACAAAATTTAGAAAAAGGACTTGAAACTATTGTTGGAGAACGTGGACTTGGACTTTCCGGAGGGCAAAAGCAAAGAATTTCTCTTGCCAGAGCTTTATATCGGGATCCTGAAATTTTAATTTTAGATGATTCTTTTTCAGCAATTGATGCGAATACTGAAAGTAAAATTGTAAATTCTCTTAAGGAAAACAGAAAAAATAGGACTAATATAATTATTTCTCATAGAATTTCTGCAGTTGAACATTCTGATTTGATTTTAGTTATGGACAATGGAGAAATAATCGACAGAGGTACTCACGAAGAACTTATTTCAAGAGATTCTTGGTATAAGGAACAATTTGAGTATCAAAGTTTGGATAGGGAGGAAGAAGATGAAAAATAGTAAATTAAAATTTTTAACTTCCTACCTTTTAGAAGAAAAAATTCTGCTTTTTACAGGTTCAATCTGTACTGTATTTAGGGTTTTTCTCGACGTATATTTACCGACTGTAATTTCTTCAATTATAGATGCAGACTTAGTAAATATGGAAAATTTTTATTCTTTTATTGTTCAAAAAGCATTGTTATATCTGGGACTTAATTTGTTGATTATAGTATTATTATTATTTGTTAGAACTTCTTTTAACAAATTATCTTGCAATATTGCATATAAAATTCAATTCAGTTTAATTAGACGTATGCAAAACTTTAAAATGCAATATTTTGACAGCTCTTATGCCGGAGATTTGGTTTCAAGATTTACAACAGATACTAATACAATTAAAGAGTTATATCAAACTCTTTTAAATGATCTTTTAGGCTTTATGTTGAATTTAGCAATGATGCTTACTGTAATGTTTTATATCAGTCCATATCTGCTATTAATTGTTTTAATTTATTTACCACTTATGTATATGGTAACTAAATATTACGGAGAAAAACTTACAGCAGTTACTAAAACTATAAGAAAACACGAGGGAATTACAAGCTCAATTTATAATGAAACAATTAAATCATTACCTGTAATTCAAGTATATGGGAATGAAGATTTGATGATTGAGTCTTTTGAAAAAGAAAATAAAGAAGTTGAAAAGAATTATATCAAAAGAACTATATTAAATGCTTTATTCTCTTGGAATTTAATCGACTTTGTAATGATTGTTACAAATGCTATTATAGTTTTAGTTTTTACAATTTTAAAAATTAATGGCTCGGGATTGAGTGTAGGTGTTTTATATATTTTAATTGAATATAATAAAAGAATTTTAAGGCTTTTTATGAATTTCTTATCACAAATAAACAGATATAAGACTGCACTCGTTTCTTGCGACAGAATAATCAAAATTTTTGAAATAGAAGAAGAAAAAACTACAGATAAGGAAATTGACCTTGAAGGAAATATTGAATTTAAAAATGTAGGCTTTGAATACAAAGAAAATGTTCCAGTTTTAAAGGATGTTAATTTTAAACTAAATAAAGGAAAGTCAATTGCCTTTGTAGGAGCTACCGGAAGTGGAAAGTCAACTATAATGAATTTGATTTTAGGTTTTTATGAAAATCAAAAAGGAGAAATTCTACTTGACGGGCAAAATATAAAAACATTAAGCAAAGCTTCTTACAGAAAACAAATGGCAGTTGTTCTTCAAGATCCATATATTTTCACAGGAAGTATAAGAGATAATATAACACTTAAAGATGAAAATATAACTGAGAGTGAAGTTTTAGACGCAATTGTAAAAGTTGGCGGTAAAAATCTTTTACAAAAAAGAAATAATAATTTGGATTATGAACTTGCTATAAGCGGTTCGGATTTATCTCTTGGAGAAAAACAAATTATCTGCTTTGCAAGAGCTATTGTTAGAAATCCGAAAGTTTTAATCTTAGATGAAGCAACTGCAAATATTGATACTGAAACGGAAAAAATAATCAATTATGGGATTGATGTTTTGAAACAGGGTAGAAGCACGATGATTATTGCACATAGATTGTCCACCGTGAAAAATTGTGATACAATAGTTATGATAGAAAACGGAAAAGTTTTAGAAACAGGTACACATGACGAGCTTATCGCTTTGAATGGGAAATATAAAACTTGGTATGAAATACAATCTGCAAAAGGGGACAATAATGAAGCAAGAGTATTATGATTTATATGATATAGTTATTAAAGATATAAATTCTGAAGGATATTTTGTTTATTCAAAAAGGGCTAAAAAGCTTATCAAAGAAAAAACTGATATGACTGTTGATCAACAAAAAAGAGCTTTTCAATTTTTTGAACTTATGGGATATTTTAATCAACATGATAAATTTCCGAAGATTTATATAAGAAGTAAAAAATTAAAAGGTGGTTGTTAATTTAAAAGGGCTGTGAAAACAGCTCTTTTTTGTTGTTTTTTGCTTTATTAAGTATTATGATGTTAAATATTTTATTTGTTATAATTTTTTAAAATAACTCGTAAGCTGTTTTATTATTAACGGTAAGCTATTAAACAAAGTTTTTTTCCTTATCCGTCATTTCGACTGTAGCGTTAGCGAAACGGAGAAATCTCATACTTTTGCTTTAGCAAAAGTAAAAATGTATCGAAGATACATACAAAAATTATTTTAGAGTTTCTTTTGGGAATACTATTGCTTTTTATTAGTAAAAATAATTTTAAAAAACTTTTCTAAATTGTTAATTTCGAAATAGTCAACTACATAAATTTAATTCTATATAATGGAGCTTTATGAGATTTCCATAGTCATTGTATTAGATAATACTACAATGACTATGTCAGACCTACTATTGATTATTTACAAGTAAATAATCTAAGTTAGGGCTAGATTCACTTCGTTTCGCTTTGCTCAACTTCGGTCGAGATGACATATTGGGAGTTTTTCTTTGCTAAGTATTATGATGTTAAATATTTTATTTGTTATAATTTTTTAAAATAAATCGCAAACTGATTTACATTTAACGGTAAGCTATTAAACGAGTTTTTTTTCTTTATCTGTCATTTCGACCGTAACGAAGCTTAGCTGAGTGTAGTGGAGAAATCTCATACTTTTGCTTTAGCAAAAGTAAATGTATCGAAGATACATAGAAAAATTATTTTAGAATTTCTTTCATAAACACTATTTCTTGTTACAAGTAAAAATAAGTTTATAAAACTTTTCTAAATAGTTAATTTTGGAATAATCATCTACATAAATTTAATTCTACATAATGGAGCTTTATGAGATCTCTCCGCTTCGTTTCGCTTTGCTCAACTTCGGTCGAGATGACGGATAAAGAAGTACCTTTGTTAGATAGCTTACCGTTAATAATAAAACAGCTTACGATTAATATAAAAATTATAAAAAAAATTCACGTCATAATGCTTATCAAAAAAATCTCTCAACAATCACATTGAGCAAAGTAAATAAAGAGAATCCAGTCCTAATATTATTTACTTGTAAGGATAAGTAAAAAAATTCACGTCAAGATATTTAGTAAATCAATTATCCCAACACGTCATCTCAACCGAAGTGAAACGGAATGAATCTAGCCCTAACTTAGATTATTTACTTGTAAATAATCTATAGTAGGTCTGACGCAAAGATTGTCCAAATCTTGATTTGGGTACAATCGACTGCGGAAATCTCATACTTTTGCTTTAGCAAAAGTAAATGTATCGAAGATACATACTAAAATTATTATAGACTTTCTTTCATAAATACTATTTTTTGTAAACAAGCAATAGTCGAGAAATCTCCTAAAGCCCATGATTTTTTGCAATAAAAAAAGCAGATTGCTCTGCTTTTTACTAGTCCATATTGTATCTTTTTTTGAATTTTTCAATTCTACCACCTTTTTCAACAAATCTTTGACGACCTGTGTAGAATGGGTGAGAGTCAGAACTGATTTCGATTTTAATTAATGGATAAGTGTTGCCATCTTCCATTTCTATTGTTTCATTTGAAGTTTTTGTTGAACCACAGATGAATTTATATCCACTTGTTGTATCCATAAAAACTACTTTATTATATTCTGGATGTATTCCCTTTTTCATTGTATTCACCTCACTTAAATATTGTAAATTAATCACTTTAGGTATTATACCATATCACAAAACTTAAATCAAGTATTTTTAATATAGAAATTAAAAATATTTTGAAATATAGCAAAAGCTATAAGCAATATGTTGTGAAAAACACTTTAATGAATTTGCCTTTTTTTAATAAAAATGTTATTCTTATTGTAGAATAATTTTAGGAGATAATTATGAGTAGAGCAGATGATATATTTATTTCAATGTGTAAAGATATACTTGAAAATGGAGTAGATACAAAAGGAGAAAAAGTTCGTCCTGTTTGGGAGGATGGAACAAAGGCATATACGATAAAAAAATTTGGAGTTGTAAATAGATACAATTTGGCGGAAGAATTTCCTGCACTTACACTTAGAAAAACAGCCATAAAATTATGTACTGACGAAATGCTTTGGATATGGCAAAAGAAGTCCAATAATATTAAGGATTTAAAGAGTCATGTTTGGGATGAATGGGCTGATGAAAACGGAAGTATCGGAAAGGCTTACGGTTATCAGCTTGGAGTTAAACATAAATATAAGGAAGGGATGTTTGATCAGGTTGATAGAGTTATTTTCGATTTAAAAAATAATCCTTATAGTAGAAGAATAATTACAAATATTTACGTTCATGAAGATTTATCTGAAATGAATTTATATCCTTGCGCATATAGTATGACTTTTAATGTTACAGGGAACAAGCTGAATGCTATTTTAAATCAAAGGAGTCAAGATATTTTGGCAGCAAATAATTGGAATGTTTGTCAATATGCAATTTTGATTCATATGCTTGCTAGAGAATGTAATTTGGAAGTTGGAGAGCTTGTTCATGTAATAGCTGATGCTCATATCTATGATAGACATGTTCCGATTATAAAAGAACTTATTACAAGGGAAAAATTTCCAGCTCCAAAGATTACTTTAAATCCTGATGTTAAAAACTTTTACGATTTTACATCAGATGATGTTATAATAGAAAATTATAAATGTGGAGAACAAATAAAAGATATTCCGATTGCAATTTAGGAGAAAATTATGAAAAGAAAAATTAATGTTTTTGATTATGCAAAAGAAATAATGTTGGCAGTTGAAAAAGGTGTTTTGCTTACTACAAAGTCAAAAGGAAAGGTAAATACAATGTCAATTTCTTGGGGAACTTTGGGAATAGAATGGAATAGACCGATTTTTACAGCATTTGTTAGAGAAAGTCGTTTTACAAAAAAATTACTTGATGAAAGTGGAGAATTTACTGTAAATATTTTTTTAAATAATTTTGATAAAAATATAATTGGAGTTTGTGGAACTAAATCAGGAAGAGATACCGATAAAATTAAAGATTTGAATTTAACTTTAGTTGAATCTGAAATTGTAGATGTTCCAGCTATTAAAGAATTGCCTTTAACTTTGGAATGTAAGGTTATTTATAAACAAAAACAGGATGAAAATGCAATTCCTAAGGAAATAAAGGAAAAAAATTATCCTGAAAATGTGTCAGGAGAGTTTTATGGGGCAAATAAAGATTACCATACAGCTTATTATGGAGAAATTGTAAGTGCTTATATAATAGAATAAACTTAAATTTTGTGCCAATTTTTAAAAATTGGCACTTTTTTAATTGTAAAATCATAAAAATATATTGACAAAATTAATTAAATTATATAACATATAGAGAGTTTAAAGATTATACGGAGTTGTTTTTATGGAATATAGAATTTTAAAAAGCGAAGAAATGGAAAAGGCATATGCTTTGCGAGAGGAAGTTTTTGTAGATGAACAAAAAGTTCCGCTTGAATATGAAATTGACAATAAAGACAGTTTGGAAGATACAATTCATGTGGGAGTTTTTGAGGGAGAGGAGCTTCTTGCAACTGCAAGAATTATGAATATAAATAAAGATATTGTCTATTTTGGAAGAGCCTGTGTAAAGAAATCTTGCAGAGGAAAGGGAGTAGGAAAGTTTTTATTTATAAATATGGAAGAAACTGTAAAAAAATTTAAAAAAGAAAACGAAAAAAAGACAATAAGATTTTCAGCACAATATCATGCAATGACCTTTTATGAAATGTTAGGTTATACAAAAGATAATGATGATATTTTTGTTGAAGTTGGAATAGAACATATTTCGATGAGTAAGATTGTGTAAGGAGTTAGTTTTGTATAAAAATTTAGTTATAGTAGAATCTCCAACAAAGGCTAAAACAGTTAGCAAAATGCTTGGAAGTAATTACAAAGTTGTAGCAAGTGTTGGACATATAAGAGATTTACCTAAAAGTAAAATGGGGATAGATATAGAAAATAATTTTGAACCTGAATATATAAATGTAAGAGGAAAATCGTCTAAGATTAAAGAATTAAAAGAACTTTATAAAAATTCTGAAAATATATATCTTGCAACCGATCCTGACAGAGAGGGAGAAGCAATTTCTTGGCATATAGCCTACCTTTTAGGTCTTGATATTAATGATAATAACAGAATAGAATTTCACGAAATTACTAAAAAAAGTATCAAAGAATCTATAAAAAATTCGAGAAAAATAGATATGAATTTAGTAAATTCACAACAAGCTAGAAGAGTTTTAGACAGACTTGTAGGTTATAAACTATCTCCAATTCTTTGGAAAAAAATAAAGAGTGGACTTTCTGCTGGACGTGTTCAATCTGCGACTTTAAAAATTATCTGTGAACGTCAAGAAGAAATAGATAATTTTGTTCCTGAAGAATTTTGGAAGATTGAAGGGATACATAATGTCCAAAATATAGAATTTAAATCACTTTATTATGGAGAATATGAAAATAAAAAAATAGTAAAAAAAGAGATAAAAAACGAAAAAGAGGCTTTAAAAGTTGTAGAAAAAACGGATAAAGACAATTTTATCGTGGAAGATGTAAAAAAGGTAAAAAAAGAGAGAAAACCTCAACAACCTTTTACTACAAGTACATTACAACAGGAAGCGGGAAGAAAATTAGGTTTTTCAAGCTCAATGACTATGAGTATTGCCCAACAACTTTATGAAGGGATTAATGTTGGTAAAGAAGGCTCTGTCGGTTTAATTTCATATATGAGAACTGACTCAACTAGAATTTCATCAGAAATAGTTGCAGAGGCAATTGAGTATATTACCGAAAATTATGGGAAAAATTATGCAAGTAAAGGTAATGAGTACAATTTAAAGAAAAAAAATTCACAAGATGCTCATGAGGGTGTTAGACCTAGTAGTATTTTTAGAAGTCCTGAAAAAATAAAAAGCTATTTAACTGCAAATCAATATAAATTATATAAATTGATTTGGGAAAGAACAGTCGCTTCTCAAATGAAATCTGAAAGTTATGAAAGTACTCAAATAGTTTTAAATTCAAATAATTGTATCTATAAATTAAATGGAAGATACACTTTATTTGACGGATTTTCAAAAATATATACTTCAAGCGATATAAAAGATGAAATATTACCTAAATTAGAAGTTAAAGATGTAATAAATGCTGAAAAAATAGAAAAAAGCCAACATTTTACAAAACCTGTTGCCAATTTCACAGAAGCTACTTTAGTTAAAAAACTTGAAGAAAACGGAATAGGAAGACCAAGCACCTATGCAAGTATTATAAATAGTTTGACAAGCAGATTTTATATTTTAATTGAGAATAAAAAAATCATTCCAACGGATTTAGGAAAAAATGTAAATAAGTTTTTAGTTTCCAACTTTGAAACAATTATAAATGAAAAATTCACTATGGAAATGGAAGAAAAACTTGATGAAATAGCTGAAAATAAAAAGGATTGGAAAAAAGTTATTTCTGACTTCTATGCTGTTTTTGAAACATTTTTGAAAAAGTCTGAGGGGGATTCAGAGGATTATAAAATAAAAGATGAAGTTCTTGATGAAAAATGTCCACAATGTGGTAAAAATTTGGTTGTCAAAAAGACAAAATTCGGTAGATTTATCGGTTGTAGTGGATTTCCTGATTGTAATTATATAAAAAAGGAAGTTAAAGATACTGGGGTAAAATGTCCTAAATGTGGTGGAAGAATAATAGAAAAAATATCCAAAAAGAGAAAAGTTTTTTACGGTTGTGAAAATTATCCTGAATGTGACTATGCAATTTGGGATAAACCGATAGCTGATAAAAAATGCGAAAAATGTGGAAAATTCTTAGTGGAAGTTAAAAACAGATTTAAACATGCACTAAAATGTTCCGATGAAAATTGCGATTTTGAAATTGATTTAAAGAAAAAGAAATAGAAACTTAAGAATTTTATAATTTGACAAAAGATTAATTAATGTATATAATTTATTTGGTTAAAATATTTAGATTTTTTTATAAAAAACTTTTGGAGGCAGGTTATGAAAATATTAGTTGTTATTGATGTTCAAAATGATTTTGTTGATGGTAGATTGGGAACTCAAGAGGCTATAAATATGATTCCAAATTTAAAGGAAAAAATTAAAAACTTTGATGGAGAAATTATTTATACAATGGATACTCATGATGACAATTACTTAAACACACAAGAGGGTAGAAAACTTCCTATAAAACATTGTATTAAGGGAACTGATGCTTGGAAAATCAGAGAAGGTATCTATAAAGAAAATTGTAAAATTTTTGAAAAAGCAGGTTTTGGCTCCAGCGACTTGGTTGAGTATTTAAAAAGCATAAACGAAAAAGAGAAAATTGAAAGTATAGAATTTGTTGGAATTTGCACAGATATTTGTGTGATTGTAAATACTTTAATGATTAAGGGATTTTTACCTGAAGTTGAATTAATTGTAGATAGTAAATGTTGTGCGGGAGTTACTCCGCAAAGTCATAATACAGCATTGGAAGCTATGAAAATGTGTCAAGTTGATATTTTGTAAAAAATAAATTATTTAATTAAGCAAAAAAAGCAATAACACGATATGCAATAATATACCATTGCAATCGTGTTTTTTCTTGTAAAGATAGTTGGTATATGGTATAATAGACAATAATTAAAATAGAGCTTATCTATTTTGATTTTGATATATTTATTATATGGAGGTGAGATAATGGATTGTATATTTTGCAAAATTGTTAATGGAGAAATTCCGTCAAACAAAATTTATGAAGATGATGATATAGTTGCATTTAACGATTTATCCCCTCAAGCTCCGATTCATTTTTTAGTAATTCCTAAAAAACATATTGAATCTTGTAATTTTGTAGGTAAGGAAAATTCTGAAGTGGTTGGGAAGATATTTTTAAAAATTTCTGAACTTGCCAAAGAAATGGGATTTGATGAATCAGGTTATAGAATCATAAATAATTGTAATGAAGACGGCGGACAAACTGTTAAGCATTTACATTTTCACGTTCTTGCAGGACGTAGTTTAAATTGGCCACCGGGCTAAAATTGAATATATTATAAAAATTTATAAATTTTATTAATTATACTAAAAAAATATAGTGAATTTACTTGAATTTATATCAATTTTGTTGTATAATATGAGTGATTATTTCTCAAGACAGTTTGTCTATATAAGAGAGGGGGGATATCATGGCAGAGATCAGAGTTGGCGAAAACGAATCTTTGGATAATGCGTTGAAAAGATTTAAAAGACAATGTGCACGTGCTGGAGTGCTTTCAGAATATAGAAAAAGAGAACATTACGAAAAGCCAAGTGTAAAGAGAAAGAAAAAATCAGAGGCAGCAAGAAGAAAAAAGAAAAAATTCTAAGCTGTTTAAAATTTAATTGTTTGAATTAAACTAAAGTCCTTTTTTAAGGACTTTTTTTATTGATTGTTTGCTTAAGCATAATTCGCTTGAAAAAGCGAATAAAAAACCACCAGCTATGCTGGTGGAGACAAAAGCTTAAGCTATAAGAAAATTCCTCCTTGTGATAAAATATAATAAAGATTTGCCAATCGTAATATAAACACAAGGAGGAATTTTTATGGATAATAATAGTTTATCACATACAAGGTGGGCTTGAGATATAATAGGGATACAGAGGAAAAAGCTTGATAAATAGGAGCTTTCAGCACTGTATCCCTATTTTTAAAATCAAACAAAATATCGAAAAGGAGGCTTTTATGATATGTAAAAGAATATTTCAAGCCATTATGTCAGTTATTCCATTAGCAAAGGCGGTGGAGAATAAATGAGATGGATCATTAAAATAATCTTGTTTCCGATCAGCCTATCGTTAAGTATCCTCACTGCATTTCTGACATTCTTGCTTAGCATAGGGACTGCGATACTGTACTTGCTCATGCTGATGTGTGTATTTGCTGCCATAGGCTCGTTCTTTATGCTACACAACACAAGAGCAGCAATAGAAGCACTCATTATCGGATTTTTAGTAAGTCCTTACGGAATACCGATGATCGGAGCTGTAATCATAGCGTTCCTACAAGGAATCAATGAAGCTATAAAATCAATATAAAAAATTTCATAAAAATGGTTACCAAGGGCGATAGATAAAA
>ERZ773062.32-NODE-32-length-153344-cov-28.819726_pt1 | contig 153344 bp, 132 predicted proteins | sample MGYA00580626_ERZ773062 | MGnify/ENA primary metagenome ERZ773062 (study PRJEB29015, sample SAMEA2738003) | human oral metagenome | biome: human oral; feature: human-associated habitat; material: dental | place: China | collected 2058 ... | reverse complement strand
AGTTTCTTCGTCACACTCACAGTGTTGATGGCAGGGTTGTTTGAGAAGAAGTGCGTGCCTTTGTTGTCTTCCTCTTCATCCGTTGGTGGCTCCTGCTCTGGTAGGGGTGTATCGCGCTCAATATCATCAGCCACTTCAGGGTCAGTCTTGTTGTTTAGGTCGTCATATACACCAGCAACGATCGCTTCAGCCTCGTTGTGTGGTTTATACAGCGCATTCACCTGCGCGGCAAGGTCATCCATCCGCGGGTCGGGGTCGCTATTCTCTGGCGTGGTGGCGTCTGGTGTAGTGGCGTCTATTTTGTCGAAGGTAGTGCCGCTGGGCGCGCTGTTGCCACCAAGGCCAGCGTAGAGACTATTGGCAGCAGCTTCATTTTCAGCCTGTTGCTGCATGGCTGTTTTGTCATATCCTTTGCGGCGCGGCTTCATCTCGAGCGTCGCTCGCTGATCTGGGCTCAAATCTCTACCGTTTGGTGGCATTAAGGTCATAAGGGGTATCTCCGTGAGTGTGTTGTTATTAGTTTGTTACACAATAGAACCTCCCGCAAGAAAAGTCAAGCCAGCATAGCCTAGCGCTTTTTATACCGAGCCACTGTGCGTATGCAGAGCGGGAGAGTAGATGTGTAGTCCGTCCGCTAGGCCGCGCGGACAAGTGTGTCTTTGTCATCATGGTGAGCAGGATCATACTGATTTTTACTCGCACCTGCTTGGGCAGCATCTTTACTACCCCACTCATTCAAATACACTGTTGGTTCGCTGTTTGCTGCGTGAGGGCTGAGTATTTTGCCCGTTACAATTCGTGATTCATCACCGTAGCAATCGATATGATACACTGCCTCACCACCCTGCTCTGCCTCTGTAGTCACGACGATGCGTGCATCGGCCGCTGCGGGCAAGATGCCCATTTCAGCCAGCTTCTCATGTGTCTCTGTCGTATATTGGTATGCATCGATCACTCGCACCTCATACGGCTCACCACCCACATCACAGCAGACCACTCGCCAATCGGCCAGATCCATCGAGCCAAACCGAGAGTGGTCAATTGCAACCATATCCCCCTGTGGACTATGCAAAAAGCCAAAAGTCGGCACTGTTTTTTCCTCTAACTCTTGTAGTGCAGTGTGGGTCTCTTCTGCAGACAGGTTTTGTGCATAAATCTCAGCCCGTCTTGCTTCTCGCAAGAGATGCTCAACCTTTGCCTCCTGCTGCGCGCGCCGCTCCATCTCCGCCTCAGTCAGGGGCTGCAGCTCACCACTCGCCTGGGCCGCTTCGATGATAGCACTGCGCATAGCGTCGTAGCTAGTGGGAAGTTGCTCGGGGGTGTAGTGGTCTACGCTATCAACGTACTCCGGTAGCTCATTTGGGTTAGGCAGCTCAACGCCAGCCCGCTCTTCACCATTAGAAAATGATGGATATACTACTTCACGCTGTGCCATGCCCAACCTCTATTCTGCTTTGCTTGTGATGGCCCAGATTATACACCACTCTCGATACTTTGTCTATAGTCTGACCTCTGTTCGGTCGGTGTTCTTAGACCTGCCCCCAATTATCGCCAATCGAGACATCGACCTTGAGCTTAACGCCCAGCTGAGGGTAGATATTTTCCATCGTCTCGCGCAGGATGCGGCCTACCTGCTCGGCATGGGCGCGCGGGCACTCGACCATAATACTGTCGTGAATCTGCACCACCTGCCAACCGAGTGGCTGGCCATCGCCATCGGCTAGCTGCTCTCCAGCTTGGGCCAGCTTGTCTTCTACCGCCAGCATGGCAAGCTTCATGAGGTCGGCCTCAGTACCTTGGATCGGCATATTGGCAGCTGCTCGCTCGGCAGCGCTGCGCACCGCAAAGTTGCGCGACGCAACATCCGGCGTCCAGCGGCGGCGACCAAACAGCGTCTGGACAAAGCCCGCATCATGCGCCTGCTGGATGGTCTGCGCCATATAGGCTTTAAGCTTCGGCCGAAGGCGATAATACTCATCAATAAAGTGTTGCGCCTCGGCATAGCTCATCTGAGCCGCGGCGGCCAGGCCATGCTGGCTCATCCCATACAGCACCCCAAAGTTTACCACCTTGGCCCGGCGGCGCTGCTCTTTCGTCACGACATCGAGTGGTACACCATAGACCTGGGCGGCCGTGTTCGCGTGGATGTCGATATCGGTATTAAAATCGCGAATCATCGCCTCCTCCCCCGACAGCACGGCTGCTAGACGCAGCTCAAACTGCGAATAGTCGGCATTGACAAACACATTGCCCGGCGCTGGCACAAAGGCATCGCGAACGTGCCGCCCCAGCTCACTGCGAATCGGGATGTTTTGCAAATTTGGGTCGGTACTACTGAGCCGGCCCGTCGCCACCACATCTTGGTTGAAGGTGGTGTGGATATAGCCCGCGTCGTCGGTTAGCTGCGGCAGCGCCTCGACATACGTATTTTGCAGCTTCGTCAGCTCGCGGTAGCGCTCCACCAGCCCAATAATCGGGTGATGTGGCCGGAGCTTATCCAGCTCCTTCTGGCTCGTCGAGTAGCCTGTCTTGCCCTTCTTAATACCCGCCGTTGGCAGCTGGAGCTTGACAAAGAGCGCCTCAGCCAGTTGGGCCGGGCTGCCAATATTTAGCTCATACCCCACCATGCCATAGATTTGCTGCTGCAGCTCGGTGATTTCGCTGCTGAGGGTGTGTTCCATCGCCGCCAGCGTGCGGCTATCGAGCCGGATACCGCGCCACTCCATCCGCGCTAGCACAGGAATAAGCGGAAAGTCCATTGTCCGGGCCACCCGGGCAAGCTCGGGCAGCGCATCAAGTGCCTGAGCTTGCTCGTCATACACTGCCCAGAGCGCACTAATGGCCAGGCGTGGGTCGTCGAGCGATTCCAGCCCCGCGAGATCAGCCAGCGCCCGCGACTTACGCAGTGGATTGAGCAAGAACGACCCTTGGGCGGTATCGTGCTTCACCACTGGCAGCTGCCGCACGCCACGAGCCAGTAAGCGGCGTAATAATTCCTTGGTGCGGTGCCCAACAATCGGCACATGCGGAATAACATCAATCGCATCACGCCAGCTCAGGCGGGCTGCCTTACCCCGCTCGTGGCTCACCCAGACGCCGCCCTCGACTGGCCAGACCAGCAGCTCTTTGGCCATCAGGAAGAGCGCCTTAGCCTGGTGAGCAGGCAGCTCGGTGGCATGCTGCACCACTGGTACATCGGGCGGCTGGGTGCTCTCTGCCGCCTGCATCTGTGGCGGGAGTTGGCGCAGCAAACTACGAAACTCCAGCCGCTGCAACATCGCCCGCACCGCCGCTGGGTCGCAGTTATCCATTGCCATCGCTGCTCGGTCAAGCGTCACCGGTGCATCGGTATATAGCCGGGCCAGCTCGCGGCTCATGTAGGCCGAATCTTTGCCCTGCTCCAGCTTGCGCCGCAAGGTATCTTTGACCTGCCAGAGGTTGTCGTAGAGGTTGTCAAGCGTGTCGAATTGCTGCAGCAGCTTAACCGCCGTCTTCTCCCCCACCCCCGGCACACCGGGGATATTATCCGACGCATCACCCTTCAGGCTCTTGAAGTCGAGGAACTGGCCAATCCGAATACCATAGCGCTGCTCGAAGGCGGGGATGTCGAATTTGTCAATGTTGGTCAAGCCTTTTTTGAGGGCGTAGAGATAGGTATTTTGGTCGAGTATTTGCAGAGCATCGAGGTCGCTCGTGATGAGATACGTCTCGATATCCCCCTGCTGCTCGGCCTGGGCATCGAGCGTCGCCATAATGTCATCCGCTTCGTAATCATCAAACTCATACAGCGGCCAACCAAAAGCCTGTAAAAGCTCATGGAGCAGTGGTATCTGGGCGTAAAAATCTGGCGGAGCTGGCTTGCGACCAGCCTTGTATTGGTCGTAAATGGCAAGACGGCGGCGGATGTTGGTCTTGGGCTTGTCCCACGCCACGCACACGTAGTCTGGCTGGAGGCGCTTGATCAGCTCTAGGCTCAGCGCCGCAAAGCCATACACTCCACCAGTTGGCGTGCCATCAGCCGTCGAGAGGTTGGGCATGGCATAGTACCCACGGTAGAACACACTTTTGCCATCAATAATCACCAGACGCTTCATCATAGTTCTAGTATAGCATTGGTGCCGTGCAGAGACATCCTCGCGCAGCGCCTCTACTCTGCTCCCTGCCCTCCAGCTACAGCGTAGGCGGAGCGCGATGTCGACGCCGTCGCCACCACCACACCAGCCAACCAGCCAGTGCGATGAGTAGCAAACACAGGCTTATCAGCAGTGCTGGCACAAAGTTGCTCATCAGCTCAGCCAGCGGACCCTGCGCAGCAAACGCACCCTTTTTCTTCTTCACCGTCATCCGTTTGGTGCCCGGCTTTTTATCTTTCTTGTCGTCCTTTTTCTCTGGTGGAGTAGCCGATGGTTTTTCGCCAGTAGTCGGAGCACCACTTTGGTATATCTTGACGTAGTCGATGAGGAAGGTCTGGTTAGCAAACTTCTTCGATGAGTCGGGCGGGTGCTCCTCACTCTTCCACTCCACATAATCGTTGAGAATGACATACCACGTATCGTCAAAGACCTGCTTGAATTGATTCGCATCCATGCCCATTTTTGCTGGTTTTTCTGCCGGAACTCGAGTGGTTGGATGACTTTTCTCATCGCCCGCTCGATAGTTATACACCAGCACCGGCTGGTTATCCACGAAGAATCTGACCGTCTCACCATCGTATTCCGTCGCCCAGACATGCCAGTTGTTCGCCAATGTCACTGGGGATGGTATGAGGTTCTCTCGGCTATGCCCTAACCCCTTCGTCTTCCATATCTGCGATGATGGGCTGTGGTAGCAGCGAATATGCGTCGTCGACCATGTGTAGGTCGGCGTCCATGAATACCACTCGAGCATGTCGAGCTCACCATAGGGGTCATTCGCTTGCTTGTTGTTACTGCAGTTGGCAAGCGTCACACTATTGCGCAGCCAAATAGCTGGGCGCGTCCCATTCTCGCCATTCCAATTAATCTTCGCCCGTACCTCCACGCGGAATGGCTTATGCCCATCGAGCACCCGACCCGACTCTACTCGCCCACTCTGGTAGCGTGTCATCTTGCCAGACGGGCACGGCTCTTGGCTGGCGTTGCTATCGCCCAGTGGCTCAGCCACACTCGACACACAGTGACGCCGGGTCGTAATCTGCAAAGCGCCATTAGTCACCGCAACATTGTTGGCGCTATATGCCAAATGCTCCTTGCCATAATTATCCTTATTTTGCTGAAGAACCTTCCAATTCGACAGTGGCGTCGTAAACTCCTCGTTATACACCATCTGCCACTGCTGCGCCTGGGCAACCCCACCAAACATCACCGACACAGCACCCGCAACAAGGACACTCACTACTCCATACACCAGCCCACCTTGTCGCTGCACTATTATTCTCCTCAGTCTGCACACATGTGTGCTTATATACCCATACGTTATGTATAAGTGTACACGTTCTGTCGGATTTTTCAATTGCTATAGCATAAGTATTACTACACTGAAACGCTACGCTAACACCTCTCCACCGCCTTGGCTGCTCTGTGCCCTTCGTGCTAACTCTTGCGCAACCTGCCGCCGAGCACGCGCTCGCTCAACATTGTCTGTTCCACCAACAACATCATCTGTATCTGGCTGATGTTTTGTGATGTCCGCCATATGCGCCGCAAGGCATTCAGCCTGCACTGGGCAACTGCCGCATTTTGTTTTCCCTTTTTTAATATTTTCCCAATGCTCCCGCTTTCTCCCATCGAGGCCAATAAAGTACGGTTCATCCTCGAGGCTACAAGCAGCTTGTCCAATCCATACTGATCGAGGGGCTGGCTTATATCCGCCGCGAATCAGCCGCTCAGTATATACCGCAGGGCTTACGCCATTCTTTATCTGTTCTCGCATTGCCAGCGTGGCAGGGGTCGGCTTTCTTGGTTGTTCACGCGTCATAAGTTTTTTCTCTTTTGCTATACAAAACTTTGGCTTCTGCATTATTCCACACCACTGTTATTTTGTCAAGCATAAGCAGAGTAGTGCGCTGCTTATCACCCTACCCCCCATTGCTCAGCGCCGCCGGACGTGCCGCCGCTTGGGTTTGGGTGCGCCCCACTGTTGGCGATCGGCCTTGGCTGTGCCACCCCGTATATTGCCAGTAGGAATGATGCGCTGGTAGCCCCGCAGCGCAAAGAGCAAACACTCAGCTGCTACTGGGCACTCAGCACAGTCTTCGCGCCGCTCGGGTTCTAGCCGTTGCCCTGTCTCGGCATCGATACACAGTGCCAAGCGAGCAAAAGCCTGCGGCGTGGGAATGTGCCCAATGTGCCGCCGCTCGGCCATGCACTGCTCTGCCCAGGCAATGCGTGCTTTGGGTGTGTCGTTTGCCTGGATAGCGTGGTGCATCGCAGTGGTGAGAGCGGTGGATTGGCTAGGAAGGTCGGTTGGTGCGGGGTTATCCATCAGTTGTTTGCGCTGTTTTGGTGTTAGGCCAGCACAGATCCCAACCGACACTCCTTCTCTCACTGCATACGCCGCACAGATGTCGATCACTGCACAGCCAATGCAGCGCTGCAGGGCTGCTGCCTTGATTTCTGGATTATCACTAAAATATTCTTCGCTCGTGGCGGGGTTGCACGCAGCCTTGTGCATCCATTGCGGTGGGAGTGCCGCTCCCTTTTGCTGCCGCACCCGCATCCGCAAATAGAAGATGCGCAACGCAAGGTCAGTTGGTGCATAGCGTCGGGGTTGCTCTGGTGGTAGCGATGCCGCTGGCTGCTCTTTCATCCTATTTTTATTGTATCATTCACCGCATCGCCAACCATAAGCATCATTATCTGCTATACTAGGGATATGAATCATCCATCTCACCCGACGACAATCCTTGCCTTCGTTGGCCTCTCGGGCGCGGGCAAGAGCGAGGCGGTCAACCATGTGGCGCGCCTTGGTATCCCCAAGGTCTACGCTGGTGGCATCCTCTACGACGAAATGCGCCGCCGCAGCATCGCTATCACCCCGCAATCACAAGCCGAATTTCGCAAAGCCTGGCGCGAAGAGGCTGGCAAAGACATCATCATCCGCACTGCTGCCGAGCAAATGCAGCGCCTTGCCGCCGCTGGGCAGCGCCACATCCTCTTCGACGGGCTCTACTCCTGGACGGAGTACAAGTACCTTACCCACCACTTCCCGGGTGAGCTCGTTGTGGCGGCCATCGTGGCACCCAAGCAGCTCCGTCACCGCCGCCTCGCTCAGCGGCCCGAGCGACCCTTTACCGCGCAAGAAGCAATCGCCCGCGACTGGTCGGAGATTGAGGATATTGAGAAGGGTGGCCCCATCGCCATTGCCGACCACTTCATCTCCAACAGCCACAACCTCACCGAGCTTCACCAGCAGGTCGATGCGCTCTGCCGCGAGATTGGTTGGATGTAAAATACCCCAGTGGGGTATATAAATCATCAGATAATTGACACAACACCCTTCCTCTGCTATAATTCCCCCACAGATTACGTGTGTATAAGGCAAATGCACACTACGGTAATAGCCTAATACGAGGAGTTTATGAACAACCAGCCAACACCCCAGCAACCTGCTGCACCGCAGCCGCAGCCAGCACCGCAACCACAACCGGTGGCCCAGCCGCAGCCGCAGCCGCAACAGACATATCAATATCAACAACCCTACCAGCAGCCAGTTGCGCCAGTGCCACAGCCAGCTATTCAGCCACAGCCAACACCATATGCCTATCCCGTTCATTATGACAACCCTGGTGAGACACTGGGTGTTATTGGATGCGTCTTGAGCTTCTTTGGTATCTCTATCGGTGGTATTCTCCTTGGCATTATTTCGCGCAATAAGTCTAAGGAAGCCGGTATGTCTACAACGTGGGGTAACGTTAGTCTGGGCTGGGGCATCTTTGGGTCAGTCTGCTGGTGTCTTATCTGGCTTTTCTGGATACTTGTGTTTGTTGGTGTATTGTCCAAGCCATCTTGGTGGTACTATTATTACTACTAAGCCACTTGCTTCGATATAAAAATACCCAGCATACTACTGGGTATTTTTATATAAAGTATTTTGGGAGTACCTTCTGCATTTTTAGGGCTTTCGTATTCACCCCTCTACAATCATGATCTCTATTTCTCGGTAGCGATAGTAGGAGTGGGTATTCGAGAGGTTTGTGCCCTCACAGCAAAGTAAATAGCCATTATTATACAGAAGCTTCACCAAAAAACCATACAGTAACGACTTTTGCAAGCAATTTATCCAAATAATCGACATACATACTGTATGCCGATTGTTCTCGTGCACTATCCCCTACTGCTGCAAATACTCGTATAGCTTCTTGGCATCCTTGTGTTTGCGCAGCTTGGCCAGGGCCTTGGCCTCAATCTGGCGGATGCGCTCGCGCGTCACGGCAAACTCCTGCCCAACTTCCTCCAGCGTGTGGCTCTTGCCATTCTCTAGGCCAAAGCGCATTTTGATAATCTTCTGTTCGCGATCACTCAAGGTGGAGAGAATGTCTTGCACCTGCTCCTTGAGAAGCTGGTTGGAGGCTGATTCTTCAGGGCTGACTGTATCTTCATCCTCGATAAAGTCCCCCAGCACCGACTCCTCCGAGTCGTCACCATCGCGCCCCACACCAGCGTCCAAGCTGCTGATGTCTTGCTTGATCTTCATCACATATTCGACCTTATCCGGCTCCATGTCGAGCTCTTTGGCTAGCTCAGTAATGGTTGGCTCGCGGTTGAGGTCCTGGGTGAGGCGGCGCTGGGTGCGCAGCAGTTTATTGATCGTCTCCACCATGTGGACGGGGATGCGAATGGTGCGCGCTTGGTCGGCAATCGCACGGGTAATCGCCTGGCGAATCCACCAGGTGGCATAGGTGCTAAACTTAAAGCCCTTGTCTGGGTCAAACTTCTCCACCGCCCGCAGTAGCCCCGTGTGCCCTTCTTGGATAAGATCAAGAAAATCAAGGCCACGACCGCTATACCGCTTGGCAATGCTTACCACCAGTCGCATATTAGCCTCGGCCATTTTGTCTTTGGCGCGCTTATCGCCCTGCTTGATGCGATAAGCGAGATCCACCTCTTCATCAGCACTGAGCAGCGGGATTTTGCCGATCTCGCGCAGGTGCAGCCGCACCGAGTCGTCGCTAATGTCATCAAAGTATTGGTTGCTGTTGAGAATCTCCTCCGGCGTGTCTTCTTCCTCAAGCGCCGCGAGGTCGGGCTCCATATCGTCGACGGCTGGATCCATCATCGGTGGCTGGGCATCGGGTGGCGCTGCCTGAGCTGTGGTTGCTGGTTTTTTTTGCTTGGTATCCTTATCGTCGGTTGCCACGCGCTATCTCCTTGATTAATTGGTTCAGTTGCTGGCGCAAAGCGGCGGCGGCAGTCGTATCGCCGCTCTCTTCTGCTTGGCGCAGCTGGGTGATGAGATGATGTTTGTGTTGCTGCTTGTGTTCGGTTTCGATTTGCCGCAAAAGCCGGGCGGTCTCGTAGTAGCGATCGGTCTCGCTCCACGCACCATACCGAGCGTCGGCACGTACCCGCACCATTGTAATATACTCGTCAAAATTTTGCAATGCTGGCGGCGTGGTGGTAAGAGGTTGCCCGTGGTGCGCCGCATAGTACTGGGCCAAGGCCTGGCGCGCCTCCCCCGCAAAGAGCTGTGAGTCAACTCGCCCAAACAATTCCTGGCTCGGCCCATCAAGCATCGCCAGTGCAAGCACATCGTCTTGTACGAGGTAGCGATTGCGTGGCGCGGCTGCTGCCGCCTTAACGGCCTTGCGGATGGGTGCAGCCGGTGCCGTTTGCTGCGCCTTGGCCTGCACAGCCTGCACACTAGAGCCCACCGTTTGAGCAATTTGCCGCTGGTAGTGCTCGCGCTCCACCGGGTCGCCCAAGCGATTAACAAGCGCCAGCCCAACTGTCGTAAACTGCCGCTTACCTGCCGCTGTGGTAAGATCAAGCTGCTGCCGATACTGCGCTAGGAGCCAATCCACCGCTGGCTGAGCTGCCGCTATCGCCTGCTGCCAGGCCGCTACCCCCTGCTGCTGAATAAGTTCATCAGGGTCTTTTACCCCTGCCGGCAGCGACACCACCTTTAGCTCCACCCCCGCCTGGGCGGCCAGGCCAATCGCTCGCTCTGTGGCGGCCCGCCCAGCGTTATCACCATCAAAACTCAGCCGGATATCGCCCGCCAGCCGCTTGAGCGCCCGAATATGCTGCTCCGTCATAGCAGTGCCCGCCGTCGCTACCACCGCTGCTTCGCCCGCCTGATGGCTGCTTATCACATCCATATTGCCCTCGACAATCACCGCATAGCCCTGGGCCCGAATCGCCTGCTTGGCCTGCATCAAGCCAAAGACATGCCGGCCTTTATCATAGAGCAGTGTCTGGGGCGTATTGAGGTATTTTGGTGCATTGGGCACATCAGCAATCAAGCGCGCTGTAAAACCAATCACCTGCCCACTCGCATCCATTAACGGCACCATCATCCGCCCACGAAAGAGGTCGTCATTGTAGCGGTTCACCAAGCCCGCCTCACGCAGCTCCGCTAGCGAAAAGCCTTTTTTCTTAAGATACGTTACCAAAGCATGACCATCGCGCGGCGCATAGCCAATCTGAAACTGCTGGACAATCGCCTTGCTCAGCCGCCGCGTCCGAAACACATACGCCAGTGCATCCTGGCTCCGCACCAAGCAATGCTGATAAAAATTCGCCGCTAGCCGATGTGCCTCAAGCAGCCGCTGCTTGCGCCGCGCCAGATCGCGATTACCCTTCTGCTCATAGCGCGAAAGATCCACCCCCGCCTTGCGCGCCAGCAGCTCCAGCGCCTGCCGAAAATCCAACCCCTCTACTTCCATAACGAAGCTAAAGACATCACCGCCCCGCCCACTACTAAAATCATGCCAAATATTCTTCTCGGGGCTCACAAAAAAACTCGGCGTCCGCTCACTGGTAAAGGGGCTCAGGCCTTTGTAGCTCCGCCCCGCCCGCTTGAGCTGCACATACTCGCCCACCACATCCTCTATATTCAAGCGCGCCCGCACCTCTTCTTTGGCATCCATAGGTATAGTATAGCGCATTGAGTATAAACCAATCGAACTGTGTTTGCCCTCCTTTACTATTCATCCCCTCACCGGGCTTGCTGCATCCACACCACGCTAGGCCTTGTCAGCACGCTAGTTGCATCACGTATCTTTAATGAGCTAAAAAAACTTTGTGTGGTATAGAAAATACACCTGTCTCTTACTACAAAACTTGAGATATTTTTATATAGTATATAGGGGTATAGAGTATATAGTATAGAGGGGTATATACTATGCTTACTTCATCCATCTGACCTCTGTTATAGATTATCCTCTTTACCTCTGTTAGTGGTTGTGTTTAAATGGTATTATAGTAACTATGAATCCACAGCAACCATACACTCCCCAACCGAATGGTTCGGCACCGCAGCCTGAGCAACAGCCCCCGCAGCCCAATGCGCCGGCAGCTGCTCCGTATGTCCCCTACTATGCTACCCAAGCGGCGTCGGGTGCGCAGGATTATGGCTATGGTGCATACAATCCAGCAACGCAGAGCCAACCAACTCAGCCACCGTATCAAGAGCAGCCCACTCCTTCATCACCGCAGCCCCAGGCTGCGCCCTACCAGCCGTATCAGCAGCCACACGACCAACCAGCCGCGAGCTATGGCACAGGCCAGTCATACCACTACGTGCCGCAATCCGAACAGCAACCAGCCGCAACGGCTCACTCAACCAACCCCCAAACCAGCGCAAACACACCGCATGGCTACGCCAACGCTGATGCCTACCCAGGTGCCAGCCAACCCACTGCACAACCCTACCAGCCACAATCGGGCGGCTACAATGGCCAGGCCTATGCCAACCCGCAGCAGCCGCTTGGCGCGACTGCCATGGCTGCTACCGGCGCAGACCTTGGTGCAGCAAGCGAGCCAGACACCTCCTTCCCGGTAGATTACCTCAACGAGATTGCACCCAAGCAGCAACCAGTGCAGATGAACCGCTTTGCAGTGTTTGGGCTGATCGGCGGTGTGCTTTTGCTTGCCTTTGCCATTGTCATGATGATGGTCAACAGCCAACCCAACTACACCAAGCAAGCCCAGACCACCCTGGCGCGCATCGAGACGCTGCAGGCGGCTACTAAGGAGCAGCAATCGCGCCTGACGGAGAATGAGCTCTCGAGCATGAACACCACACTCACCACCTCGCTCGGCAGTATGGGTACGGAGCTCAAGTCGTCGCTCAAGGATGCGAAGATCAAGACCGAGCTAGTCGGCGATGCCAAAAAGACCGAAAAAGCCTACTCCGACAAACTCTCCAAAACGCTCGAAGATGCTTACCTGACTGGCGCGCTCGACCGCGTCTACGCACGCGAAATGAGCTACCAGCTATCCATCCTCAAGAGCTACCTCCAAAAGCTCAAAACCGCCAGTGGCAACCGCAAAGCCATCGCCGACTACGTCGCCACCAACAGCAAGACACTCGATGCCGCCACCAAGTCGTTTAGCAACTTTACCTCGACGAAGTAGTGAGAGTACTTCTATCCTATCGACAAAGCTCGCCTCTGTGGCGAGCTTTTGCTGTATTAGGTATTCTGTTTGTATATAACTTCACGGAGCGGTTTTTTCTCCGCAGGGCACTGGATGATGCTGGTATTTTATATGTGCCGACTGTCACGTTTCTCTAGCCGCTCTTCTTTGGGCTATTATAAATTTAAATACGAGAAGCCCCGCAGCGCTAATTCTCTTCTGTTATTCCATTTAGTAGGGTGTATTTTAGGTATCAGAAGGTCGAAGTTTGGGAGTAGCCAGCATTTTACAGTGTTTTATCGAAACGTACGTCCTACTCCGTCACCAGCCGGTAGCTGAGCCGCGCCAGGTCGATCACTTCGTCATCGCTCAACTGGCCACTGCAAATAACAGTGATCCAATGTTTTTTGTTGAGATGGTAGCCTGGCTGGACCGACTCATATCGCTCGCGCAAGGTGCGGGCCAGCTGCGGGTCGCACTTGAGGCTCACCCTTAGTGGCTGCGACCCTTCGGCAACCAGCGCAAACATCTTCTCCTGCTGGCCAGGCACATCCTTGTGCCCTACCTTGTACACCGCGATATCGTCCCCAAAGGGATAGTCGAGCCACGCCCCGGGCAGGCTGAGCAAAAATTCTTCGAGCTGCTTGTGTGTCATAGCACTATGATACTACAACCACTTATGCCGCACAAAATACCCCACCATCGCCAGCGGTATGAGGATGATAAGGCCGATCATCAGCCAGAAGGCGACATCACTGCGAAACGGCAACTGCACGAAGTTCATCCCGCCCAGGCCCGTCAAGAACGAGACCGGCATAAAGACAGTGGCAACCAGGGTGAGGCGCTTCATCACACTGTTCATACGGTTGGACACCACCGAGAGATACATATCGAGCGCGCTGGTGAGGAGGTCGCGCATCGTATCGATAAGCTCGTGGACGCGCCAGGCGTAGTCGTAACTATCGCGCACATACACCGCGCATTTTTTATCAAACAAGGCATAGCGGCCGTTACTGAGGCCATTGAGCACATTCATCAAGGGGAGCACCACCTTGCGCAGGTCGGCTAACTGACGCTTGTACACGAAAAGCTGCTGGAGCTGCCGATTATCTGGGGTGCGGATCATCGTATCTTCCAGTTGGTCGGTCACATCGTCGATATGGTTAAGCAGCGGCATAAATTGCTCAATAGAAAACTGGGCAATAGTCGCCAGAATAAGCGATGGTGTTGTGTGACTGGGTCGCAGTGCGGTAATGCGCTGAACGAGTTCATCGTCCAGCTCACCCTGGTGCAGCGTAATAATCTCGGTTTTACTGAGCAAAATGGTAATGGTGTGGTACTTCACATTGTGCCGACTGACGTATGGTATATCCAGCGTGAGCAGCAGCCACGCCTCCCCTTCTATCGCCTGTGGCAGCCAGCGATGCTCGCGCACCATGCGGGCCTGCAGCTCAGGCAGGTGCAGTTCGCTTAGCAGCGCCCGCCGCTGCTCGGCTGTGTCGATCGTAATATCACGCCACAGCTCGGGCATTACAGAGCGACCTTTTGTAGATAATAGCGCAGCTCCATAATACTACCGCGGATATCCTCCAGCGCGCGGTGGTCTTCTGGCTTGGCAAATTTCTTGCCGTATTTGCCCTCCATCACCACCTTCCAGGCACTCACATCGAGCATGCGGTAATGCAAACGCTGCGCCAGCTGCGGCCACCAGTGGTCGATAAAGCGGCGATCTTGGTGGATGGAGTTCCCCGCCAGCAATATCCGCCCCTCGCCAGCACACTGCTCATCGCAAAACGCCAGCAGCTCTTGCTCGATCTCTGTCAGCGGCTTGCCCTGGGCATTCTGCTCCTCCAGCCCACGCCGCGCTGCCGGGTGCTGATCCCAAAAGCTGGCGTTGCCATCGAGGAGGCGCTTAAGCTTAGCTGCATCATGGTGCACCACCCCTTCGTACGTTGCAATCTCGGCAAAGGTCCAGTCCGTCACAATCGCCGCCACCTCTAGTATTTCATCTGTAGTAGGGTCCAGCCCCGTCATCTCTAGGTCTACCCACAAAATCCGTTTTGGTTTGAAGCTTGGTTTCATGCTTCTAGTATACTACATGTCCACCGTATAGCGCTCATCCTTAGCTGTTACTGTTATAAGCATAAGCTTTACTGATATGCAAATTGGTGTACTACTTTTTTATTCAGGTGTCTTTACCTGCCTTCCCACCTCCTTATTCCAGGACGTAATTATGAAGTAAATTCTCTCTCTTACCCCTGTTATTTCCGAATGGTTCACTATTGTGTTCAGGCTACGTAGATGTTTGGACAGTGCGCAAATTTATTATTCACCATAGAAAAACCACACCCGGGGTGGGTGTGGTTGATCGCTACGCAGGCTCTTGCCTGCTTAGTCTTTTTTCTTGTCCAAGCGGTCGAGCTTGAGAAAGTGGATGATCAGGTAGATGACGAATGCTGTGGCAATCAAGGTGATCAGCGAGCTCACGAAAGCTCCCCATGCAAAGTCGGCGCTGCGCCCAGCAATCTCAATATGCGCGCTGGCAGCCTCGAGGCCCTTCTGCGACCCCACGATGAACTGCACAACCGGGCTAATGAACCCCTGAACTAATTTTTTGACCGTGTCACCGGCAGCGGTACCAATCGCCAAACCAACAGCCAGGCCAACCACGCCCTGCTCGCGAATAAACTCAGCAAAGCCGCCAATGTGGCTGTTCTTCATTTTCTGCTCTAGAGCTTGGGCAGCAGCTGCAGCCTCTTGTGCAGCCTTGCGTGGGGTGCGGCGTGCAGCAGGCTTCTTTGTAGCAGCTGCTTTGGTTTTGGTTGTTGTTCGTTCTGCCATAGGTTCTCCTTATTAACCATTGTTTATTCAAATTATAGCATATTCTGCATTAATTGCTAGCGGTCTTGTGTTGGTGGTGTTCTATGGTCGTTATTTCATTATTGCTTCATTCGCTTAGCTTGTTTGCGTGCTTTGTTGACTTTATTACGCTGCAAATCTTTAAAGCCTCGCGACAGGCGTTGTGATGGAGTCGCGATATTATCTGCATTATCATCAAAGATAACAAATGGGTGCTCGTACGTCTGTATCGCTTGCTCGACAAGTTTGGCATTGCCCGTGGCAGTCGCTACTTTGCGTAGTATATCACCAAGGAAAAAGCGATTAACTGTCGTGTCACCCGGCGAAAGGCTCGCATGGACAGTCTGCGCTAATTCAATTGCTTGCTCACCCATACCCTGGGCGATAAGCTTCTTGCACAGCTGGTTGGCCTCTTTCAGGTCATTACGTCGGTCAACATCTGGATAGATGCCTGGTAGCTGGCTTAAACTTTCGTATGCAGCACCAAATTCGTCATGACGATTATGGATGATTGCATCATAATGAACGCGCAATAGCTCACGTCCAGGGATGGATGGCAGCGTGATAAGTTGTAACAAACTGTTTCGTGTGTCACCATCACGATACTGCTGACTAGTAACATCAGCAAAGTTTAACCATGGGCGAGATGAAACAAAGGCATCACGGTTGATTGACGGCGGGAGACTCTTCACTAGTTCGCTTGTCTGTAGCCAATTCACTGCGCGAAGCTCACCACTCATCAACTGATCTTGCGGATCTTTTCCGCTTATTGCCTCTGTTGTTTCTTTGCACAGCTCCTTCGTGGGTACATCAAGCAAAAACGAGCGCTGACTTGGCCGGTCAAACAACATAATTACGGCATGCTGATTAGCGTATCCAATATAATGCTCTAGCCCCTTAATCTGATCGAGGCACTCCGATGCCACGATAGTGTAACCGTAGCAATTAGCTATCTCACGCTCGGCAATACTTTCAGCAGTAAGAAGCGGTGTACCATCTGTGGTCGGTGCAAATTCAAGCGTCTGCCGCACCAAACTCCCCACAAGAATAGCTGCCTCGATGCCATCATCAAAGGTCAGTGGCGACTGCTCGTATGCTGTGCCGATGATTTTGAGCTGAGTAGAGTCAAGCAAGCGCTCACGGCCAATCTCGATATTACCCGCCGCTATACTCTTTCTTGGCGTCATAAGCTCTGCTGCCAGTGGCTCATGCAAAGCAGATGGGTCGGTACGTGGCGTACGCTCACCCACTACAACCGCTCCGGTGCTTCGATACCGAGCAGAGCAAGGCCAGCAGCCAGGGTGTCGCGGTAGCGCTGCACCAGGCTGAGGCGCTCAGCCTGGCGCGGGCTGCCAACGACGCGGTTTTTTTCGTAGAAGCGGTTAAATTCTTGGGCAAGCTCATAGAGGTAGTGGCAGATGCCATGCACAAGATACTCGCGAGCGGCCTTCTCGACGACCTCTGGATATTCGCTCAGCTTGCGCAGGAGGAGGCGCTCGTCATCAGTGCAATCGGTTGGCTCGGCAGGCTCGGCACTCGCCTTGGCTAGGATGCTACACGCCCGAGCATGAGCGTATTGAATGTAGGGGCCAGAATTGCCCTGCAGGCTCACCGTCTCATCCATATCAAAGGCGATATCGTTGCCCATGCGATACTTCGCAAAGGCATATTTGATCGCCCCTAAGGCCACCTGGCGCTGCACCACTGGGTCTGTGGTGAGGTTTGCCACACGCTCCTGAACGATGGTGAGCACATCGGCCGCTCGCGCCACATTACCCAGGCGCGAACTCATCTTGCTGCCATCACCAAAGCGCACCGTGCCATTGGTCAGGTGGGTCATCCGCCCAGCTAGCTCAGGCCGGAATAGCTCTGCCGCAGCGTATACTACGCGCATATACTCCTTTTGGTCGTTGCCAGTGATGAGAATCCGGTGGTCGAAATGATAATCTTCTATCTCCTTCCAGATGACACCAATATCCTTTGTCTCGTACGTTGGCAGGCCGTTGGACGTCACAAAGACGCGGGTGTGCAGATGCTTCGCGGGATCACCGACGAAGACCACTGCCCCCTCAGAGCGCTGCAAATTCCCCCGCTCGAGCTGCTCGTGCACCACAGCGAGGCCAATCGGTGCAGTGCTACTCTCGGGAATATAGTCAAGATGATCGACCTGAATCATCGTATAGAAGGCATCGAAGTAATCCAAACTCCACTGGCGCGTCGTCCAATAGATCTGAGCGAGCGGCGTATTGTGCTCATCATGCTCGTGGTAGCTGTAGACGAGCTTGTTAAACTCAATAATCTCTTGCTTCGCCGTCTCGTTCTCTTCGTACGCTTTCGCACCGATCACATAAGCCTGGCTAATCCACCGCGCCCGAGCAAAGACATCACTTTCTACCTCTGGTAACTTCTCTGGTAGCTCACCGCCCAGCGTGTGGCGCATCCCCCACAAGCACTTAGCAACGTGCAGGCCAACATCACCACCAAAACTGGCACGGTCTACCGACGCGCCAACCGACTCGATGATCCGCGCCAATATATCGCCATACACCGTCTGGTACAAGTGGCCAGTGTGCAGCTCCTTAAAGGCGTTGGGGCAGCTATATTCCAGCGTGTAGCGCATGCCGCCATAGATCTGCTGCGGTGCGGTATTGGCCGCCTGCCACAGCGCTTCATCACTTAAGCGGAGATTAATAAAACCCGGGCCAGCCACGCTCACATCAGAAAACTGACCAGTCTGGCGCAGCACCGCTGCCACCTCCTCGGCAATCTCGCGCGGCTTCTTACCCAGTGGCTTAGCAAGCTTGAGTGCGACATTGGTCGCAAAATCGCCAAACGTCGGCTCCGGCCGCGTTAATTCCACTGGCGGTGTTTGTTGATAAAGAGTGTATACTGCATCACGAATCGTCTGTTCCATGATTATAGTATACAACAGATGCAGCACAAAAATAACGAGGTAGCAAGAAGACTACGCCTCGCCCTTGGTTCGCTTCTGCCGCTCCAGGGCCGCCTGCACCAAGCCAGCAAAGAGGGGATGAGCTCGGAATGGCCGCGAGGTAAACTCTGGGTGAGCCTGAGTCGCAACGAAGTAGTCGCAGGTCGGTGCCTCGACGAACTCGACTAGCCTGCCATCAGGCGATGTGCCCGACACCACAATCCCGCCCGCGTTAATGGCGGCGAGATGCGCTTGATTCACCTCATAGCGGTGGCGGTGACGCTCCACGACCTCCGTTGTCCCATATGTTTTGGCAGTGCGTGAGCCAGCCTGCAGCACCGCCGGGTAGTTGCCTAGGCGCATCGTCCCGCCGGTCGATTGCTTGCCCTGCTGGTCAGGCATAAGGTAGATGACGGCATTATCTGGCGCGGCACCACACTCTGCACTGCCAGCCTGGGCTAGGCCACCACGGCGGGCAGCGGCAATCACTGCCACCTGCATCCCCAGGCATATACCAAGATACGGTATATTGTGCTGCAAGCAGTAACTCGCCGCCGCAATCTTCCCTTCTACCCCACGCTTACCAAAGCCACCAGGCACCACCACAGCATCCACAGCGCTGAGCGCTGCGTCGGTCACTGCCTCGGCATTGATCCACTTGATCGTCACCTCACTGCGGTGCGCCCAGGCAGCTGCTTTGAGCGCCTCGGTGATGGAGAGATAAGTATCGGCATTATCAATATATTTCGCCACGAGGCCAATCGTCAGCCGCTGGCGGTAAGTCTGGCTATCGTGCCGGACGAGCTGCTGCCAACGCGTCATATCTGGCGCTGTATCATTACCGGTAAAGCTTGCCAGCACTGGGCCCAATTCGCGTGCTACCATCAGGGGTACCTTGTAGACTGTATCGACATTTGGCATCATAATGATCCCCTCTGGCCGTACCCCACTAGCAATGGCAATCTTGTCCGCCACACCACGCGGTGGCACCGTGCTACCCTCGGTGCGAACTGCCACCACATCGGGCATAATACCAAAGCCACGCAGGTCGGCCATGGCATTCTGGGCTGGCTTGGTCTTGTACTCCTGGCTGGTCGCAAGAAACGGCACATACACCACATGGACAAAGAGACAGTGCTCGCGCCCCACCTCTAATGAGAACTCGCGGATCGCCTCGACGAAGCTTAGCCCCTCATAATCTCCCACCGTGCCACCAATCTCCACAATATGCACCTGCCCTGCCGCCGCCTGGTGGATGGCTCGCTTGATCGCTTGGGTAAGGTGCGGCACCAGCTGCACCGTCTGGCCACCAAACATCCCGGCCCGCTCATCGGCGATCAAGTCACGCAGCAGCCGCCCCGCCAGCGTAGCATTGCGCTGGGTCAGCTCGAGGTCTAAGAAGCGCTCGTAGTGGCCAAGGTCAAGGTCGGTCTCCGCTCCATCTTTGGTCACGAAGCACTCGCCATGTTCCTTGGGGTTAAGCAGCCCAGCATCGACGTTGAGGTACGGGTCGCACTTTTGCACTGAGACAGATAAGCCCTTAGCCTGTAGCACCGCGCCAATGCTGGCCGCCGTGATGCCCTTACCCACCCCAGAGAGTACCCCACCGGTAACAAAAATATACGTTGGTTGGTGTGTCTGTGTCATACAATCTCCCTCTCGCGTTCTATTGTAGCATGTATCCATAAGCAGTATACTAGCAAAAAACCAGCCTGGTAGCTGGCTTCTGCTGGTTATTGATACGCGCCACCTATTGGCAGCCCTCGCACATCGTTAGCTCCGCTGGATCTGGCATAATAACAGGGGTGCCACTCGCCGCTGCTTGGTCGACGGCAACCTGCTGAGCGGCCAGCAGTGCCTGCTCGATGGCATCGAGCTTTTCCTCCAGCGTCATATCGTCCGTCAGCTGGGGCTTGGTAGTCTGCGCCTGCGTGGTTGCTGGATCGGTTGTTGGTGATGTCGTTTGTGTCGTCTGCGTCATATATTATTCCCTACCCGTTTTTTAGTTATAGTGTCTATTGTACGCTATATATAGCGTTTTATGCAAGGTAGTGCACCCAATTTTCTGTTGTAGAATTATCATCCAGCTGGCCAATCGGTGCGACATACCACTGCGGCTGGGCACACTGCGGGCGGAAGCTCCCCAGCTTGGCCGTGTATGCCTCAGTAATGGCCGCGACTTCGTCCTCGCGGGCTTCGCGCACTGTGGTGTGGAGATAGACAGCCTGCTTGGCGTCATCCCACACCACAAACTCTGCCCGCCCAGTACGAAAGGCGTTGTGCGAGTGGCGCGCCTCACGATCAGACAGCCAGGCAATCTCATCCCCCACCCGGACAAAGTGCAGTGGCGTCACCAGTGGTGTGCGGTCGCGATTAACGGTGGCCAGCGCACCAACCGGCACTGTGTCGAGGATAGTTTGCGTGAGAGTGTTCATAAGCTCATATTCCTTTCGTATCTAATTTGCGAATATTATTTGCTACATCAGCGGGCCGCTCTCACTTCATTGCCAGACAAGAAAATATCTGGAGGCCAGCTACTTAGCAAGCGGAAGATTGCTGTAGTATTAATCTGGCCGGAACATTTTCGGCCTGGTGATGGAGTGAGAGCTCCCGTAAGACTGGTAGACTGGTAAGATTGTTGTTTTGCCAATATCTACTACTTCGTCGTATTCACCTCATAACTCGTATTGGTGCTCTCGAAGAAGTTCACTAGCTCCAGCGTATCGTTGGCAGCGGCCATCCACTTGGCCGGGTTGGTGACGTTGTACTCTGGCTCAAAGCCCAGCTCTTCCAGCCGCCGGTCGGTCATGTACATGACGTATTGGTTGACGTAGTCGGCGTTTAGGCCCAGAATGCCGCGCGGCAGCATGTCTTTGTTATACGCCTTTTCGAGCTCGACGGCTTCCAGGATGAGGCTGCGGATCTCCTCAGCAAATTCCTCGGTTTGTAGGTCCGGGTTTTCGTGCAGAATCGTCAGCAGCAGGTTAATGCCAAACTCCAGGTGCAGGTTTTCGTCCTTCGTCACCCAGTCGAGCAGCGTGCCGACATTGCGCAGCAGGTTGCGGCGGCGGAAGCTCATCCCCACCATAAAGCCGCTATAGAACCAAATCCCTTCCAGCACGATGTTATACGCCACCAGGTTGCGCACAAAGTCCTTCTTACCCTCCAGCGTCGTCACATCTGGGCGCTCCTCCATCATGCGCGTAACGTACTTGGTCTGGAAGGCGGCTTTATCGGCCAAGGATTTTTTGCCCCAGCCAGCGGCGTAAATTTCCTCACGGTCAAACGGGAAGGTCTCGATAATATACTCGAAGGTCATAAAGTGGTTGGCCTCTTCCCACATCTGCTTCGAAAGATACAGGTGGCACTCGGCGGCATTGACGCAAGGGTAAATACCAAAGGCCAACGATTTATTAATCAGCAGCTCGTTGGGGTTGAGGTAGCTGATCACCGTCTTCAGGGCGTGTTTTTCGTCCTCACTCAATTTCTCAAAATCGGCCAAATCCTGGCTCAGCTGCACCTCATTAGGGAACCACGTGTTGGCCACCGCTTGGTTGTACAAACGGTATGCCCAGTCGTAGCGCACCGGCTTGAGCTGCAAGCCATCACGTACGCCTGATCCTAAAATGCCCATTATTACCTCCTTGTTTTTGTAAAAAACGAATTAATTATTATACTATCTACACTTATATTTCTTGTTCCATATCTGCTGGGTGGCGCTGCTCAACCGCAGATCTGCTATTTTTGCTGGCGCGAGCTCTCGGACACCTCTAGCGCTGGGAATAGTGGTGAGTCCATACCAGCATCAAGGGCATATTGGACATAATGTTTTGGGGTTGTGCCGTCTGCCTCTGTAATCGCTACAGTGCCTATAGTGTGCTGGACACCCGGTGCAAGCTCCGGTCGCTGCGTTTCATCAGCTGGCAACTCTGTATATCGATGACCTGTTGAATCCACCTTTACCTCTGGTATATTGCTATACTCGTGGCTCACGACTCCTCCTCCTTCCCTTCCTCCTGCTTCTTGCGTGCGCGGTAGAAGCCACCAAAGCCCACGCGCTTGGCGTCTTGGTGGAGTTTTTGTTCGGTTTTGTTGGCGCGAATGGAGACCTGCTCGGACTGGTGGCGTGGCTTCACGTGCAAATAATACGTCGTTTTCAGGCCGCGACGCCAGGCTTCGCTATAGATCGTAATATACTCCTCGATATTACGCGATTCTAAATACATATTGCGGCTAATCGCTTGGTCGACCCACTTCTGAGCGCGGGCCGCCACCTCAATGAAGGCATACGGGCTCAGCTGAAAGCTCGTCTTATACACATCGCGCACCGCCTGAGGGATCTGCTCCATGTGCTGGATGTCGCCTTGGGTGGTGAGTAGCTCGTCCTTGAGCTCCTCCCACAGGCCGAGTGCCTTGAGCTTGCGCACCAGGTTGGCATTAACCTCAAGAAACTTGCCATTGAGCGTGCTCCGGCTAAAGATCTGGCTAAATTGCGGGTCAATCCCTGGGGTGGTGCCCGTCACATGCGAGATATTGGCGGTGGGAGCGATGGCCATAAGCGTGGCATTGCGCATGCCGCGCCTCACCTTGGGGCGCAGCGCCTCCCAGTCGAGGCGGCGAGTCGTGTTAATTGCCACTGCCTCACCCCGCTGCGCGCCAAGCCGGTCGATCGTGTCGATAGGCAATTCCCCCTTGCTCCAGCCACTACCAGCAAAGTTAGGGTAGCTGCCACGCGTCACCGCTAGCTCGGCCGACTCATCAATAGCGTAGTAGCTAATAAACTCCGCCAGCTGATCGATCAGCTCGTACGCCGCCTCAGATTCATAGCTCAGCTCGAGCTTTTCTAGCACATCGGCCAAGCCCATAAAGCCCAGGCCAATCGCCCGATTTTGCAGGTTGCTATTCATCGCCTCGGGGATGGGTGTTGTGGTAATGTCTACAAGGTTATCGAGCTGCCGCGTGGCCGAGCGCGTCGCCTGCTCGAGCCGTGGCCAGTCCCACGTCTTGGTCGCGTCATCCAGGAAGGCACTGAGGTTAATACTCACCAGATTGCACACCGCAATATTGTGCTCATCTTGCGGCAAAGTGATCTCTGTACAGAGGTTGCTGAGGTGAATGGTGCCAGTGTTATTGTTGAGCGCGCGGAGGTTGATGGCATCCTTCCAGGTGAGCCACGGGTGGCCGGTTGCCTGCAAACTACTCAGAATTCTGTGGAATTGTTGGCGCGCAGGCAGCTTGTCATAAGCGCGTAGCTTGCCCGCTTCGGCCTGGGTGATGTAATAGGCATACCGCTCGGCAAAGGCCGCGCCATACAGCTCGCTTAAGTCACTCACCTCAGCTGGGTCGAAGAGATACCAGTCTTCATCCGCCTGCACCCGGCGCATAAATTCATCACTAATAAACACCGCTGTGTCGAGGTAGCGTGTCCGCAAATACGGGTCGCCGGAGTTCGAGCGTAGGTCGATGAATTCTCTAAAATCGATGTGCCAGTTTTCCATATACACGGCGGCTGCACCCATCTTCTTACCCTTGCGTGACACCGCAAACAGCGCTGTATCGATCATCTTAATAAACGGAATTGGCCCAGTGCTTGTTGTGTTAGTTGTCTTGACTGGGCTACCTGCCGCCCGCAGCTTCGTAAAACTGACACCGATACCGCCTGTCCCTTTAGCAATCCACATCGTATCGCGCACACTCTTAGCAATCGATTCCATATCATCCTGCACTTCCATGACGAAGCAATTGCTCAGCTGCGGGAACAATCCACCAGCATTGACGCGGGTGCTCCCGCCCGGGCTGTACTCGAGATTAGCCATGTGCTGGTAAAACTCAATGGCTGCCTCAGTCGGGTGTTCCTCATTGTAGCTCAGACCCATGGCGATGCGCATAGTAGTAAACTGCGGCACTTCGAGCGGTTCGCCGTTTTGCTTGCGCAGGGCGTAGCGGTTGCGGTTGGTCACCACACCAAGGTATTTGCTGAGTTTATCTTTACTCGGGTCAAGCGCAGCAGCCAGGCGCTCAAGGTCGAAGATCGCCTCATCTTCCATGCGGGGGTCAAGCAAGCCATCGGCCACCGCCTGGCGAATATAGCGCGGGAAGGCCTCCCTATGCCGTTGGCGCAGCTCTTCATCAGTGGTATATACGCCCAGCAAATCGCGGTAGATTGTGCCCAGCAGCAGGCGCGCCGCAATCGTGTCGTAGTCTGGGTCGTCCTTGATATTCTGCACTACCGTCTGAATGAGCGTCTCCTCCAGCTGCTTGGTCGTCATCCCATCAAAGAGCGTCAGCTGTAGCTCGCTGGCAATCTGCACGATCTTCTGCAGCGGATCGGCCAGCCCCTGGCTTGCTGCCAGCAATGTGGCATTTATCTTGGTTGTGTCGAATGGCTCGGTCGTGCCATCGCGCTTGGTAATATGAATTGTCATCATCCCTCCCCTTGGGCTCCTTACTATACGGTGCACAAAACCAGCCACCAGGGCACGCCTGGAGCCAAGCTGTATTGTTTGTCTCTCCCGTGTTTATGTGTGCTCGCTATATATGTAGCGTCTGTATCCTACTATAGACGCCAGATGTGGTGCTTGGCAAGGGGTTTTGTGAAAACTACAACCGATTTTGTGAGTGACCTCTGTGGGTGCTGGTGGCACACTATGGCCTTGGGTAAAAAACATCTGGAGGCCAGCACTCGTACATGCGGGTAGAGCTCTATTGCACTATCCGTGCCAGAATATTATATGAAGCAACAGCTACGTCACTCTATCACCAGACCGAAAATGTTCCGGCCAGATTATATTATAGTGATTTTCCGCTCGCTGAGTGGCTGGCCTCCAAATATTTTCTTGTCTGGCGATAGAGCAGCTTGGTGTATAGCAAATAATTTTGATAATGGCTTACCGCCACTAGTGCAAACTATCTCTCGCACTACTCTCTCCGATGGAGTGTGAAAACCGGTCGTAATAACCGGTTTTCAGCCCAGCGCAAGAGGTTTATGTCTAGGAGATATCGACCATTATAGCGATCTATCGAAGGGAGTGTGGGGAGGGTGAGCGTGAGAAAATACAGCGCATTAACTAACGAGTATACGTCACTAAGAGCGCACAGTACGCTCAGACACCTCCCGGCACTCCTGCCGCAATCGCTCCATCGGCGCATAATCATCATGGTAGGGCGGCTGGCTAGCAAAGGGGGCTGGTTGATGAGCGGTATCGCCACCATACGTCGCCACGACATTAGTATATTCCCAGCCATCTGCCCGCTCATAGCGGAAGCTCCCCTGCCCCAACAGAGCGGCATACGGCGCATCCTGGGCAGCAAACAGTGGCTGGCAGGCTGGCTGGCGACTGGCAATCATATTAACCACCACACGGGCGTGCGGGCGAAGATGCCGCTTGAGTGCGGTAGCATACTCGTGTGTTGCCAGTGAAGCAGGGACATCACCGTCGTTATACACATCGACGAGGACGATATCGTACTGCTCGGTGCTGCGCTCAAGGAAGACGCGCGCATCTTGGAAGATCGGTCGCACATTGGCTGGATCGCGATAATAAAAATACTGACGAGCAATCGGCACGAGCCCTGGATCAATTTCTACCACATCAATCTGGCTCTGCGGATAGCGCTGGGCAAGGAGGCGCGGCACCGTAAAGGTCCCACCACCCAGTACCAAAATGCGCTGGCGCTGCGGCGCGCGCTCCACCGCGTGCATCATCTGACGCGTATACCAAAATGGCAGCTGCTGCGGCTGCCCTACCACCACACCAGACTGCACACCGGCCGGGCCACTGGCAATCCCGCGGATAACCGCGCCATCCTGCCGATGCCATTGCTGGAGTGTGTAGTGCGCCGCTGCGGTGTCGATCGTCTGCGCGGCCTGGGCTTGCACCACTGGCGCAACGCGATAACCCAGCGCCAAACCCACGCACAGCACACTCACCACCATGCGCCACTGCCAGCGCTGGCCTGGCACCACCAGCCAACTGGCCAGTACAAGCAGACTAATAAGTACCACCAACACGTCGTGAATCCCCAGCCAACCAAACAGGAAAAACCCCGCCGCAAAGGTACCGACGATCCCACCAATCGAATTCACCGCACTGAGTGACGCCACCGACCGCCCCGTTCGCGCCAGCGTCTCTGTCTGCCGCTCCACCAGATAGGGGCTTAGCGCCCCGAGCACCAGGCTGGTCGGTGCAAATAGTAGGCTTGCCGCCACTGTGGCTTGCAGGCGGATATCGATCGGCAGCTGGGCCACCCACCGCAGTATATCGTGGTATTGGCACAGCATTGTCAGTACCAGCAGCGCTGCACCAAGCAGCAGCCAGGCAATATCGCCATCGCGTGAACGCGTATCGGCCAGCACACCACCCAGCCAGTAGCCCAGGCTCATTGCCGCAATAATGACGCCAATAATACTCGCCCACACATAGGTCGACGCCCCCACCACTGGCGACATCACTCGTGCTGCCACCAACTCAAACACCATCACACAAAACCCCGCCACAAACGCAATCACCAAGCGCCGATACGGCAGCGGCATTATCAGTCGTTTCATTTTCATAGGAGTATTGTAGCATGGTTGGCGAGCTATGTTTTTTGGATATTATATCGCTTCTCTTTACATCGCACCTCGATATGATATGATATTGTTATGGAAGCAACAGATTCTATCATCACCGTCAGCCATTTTTCGATGAAATTTGGCAAGACCAGCGTCATCGACGACCTCAGTTTTGAGGTTAAGCGCGGCGAGACGTTTGGGTTTTTGGGGAGTAACGGCTCGGGCAAGACCACCACGATCCGCTCACTTCTCGGCATTTATCAACCAACTGGTGGCAAGCTGCTCATCGATGGCAAGCCATATTCTGTCTCGGGCGACGTCAAGCTTGGCTATCTGCCAGAGGAGCGTGGCCTGTACAAGAAGGAGAGCGTCATCGATACGATGGTCTACTTTGGCCAGCTTAAAGGCCTGAGCCGCAGCGAGGCACGCAGCAAGTCACTCGCCTTCCTCGAGCGGGTTGGCCTGGCCGACAAAGCCAAGACCCGCCTGGATAAGCTCAGTGGTGGCCAGCAGCAAAAGGTTCAGCTCGGCATCACCATCATCAACGACCCAGAGCTTATCATTCTCGATGAGCCTACCAAGGGCTTCGACCCCGTCAACCGGCGCTTACTGATGGAGATCATTGAGGAGCACCAAGCCAAGGGTGCCACAGTCGTGATGATCACCCACCAAATGGACGAAGTCGAGCGCTTGTGCGACCGCATCTTGCTGCTCAAGGACGGCGTGGCTCATGCCTATGGCACAGTAGACGAGGTACGCACGCAGTTTGGCGGCAAGTCGCTCGACGATATCTTCATCCAGGTCTATAGCCAGCCCAGCAAGGAGGACAACTAACATGCATAATTTATCTACCGTCATCCGCTTCGAGATCACTCGCTCACTCAAGAAGAAGTCGTTTTGGCTTGCGGCAATCAGCTTCCCGCTGGTGTTTGCCGTGCTCTTTGGCGTCATCTTCCTCTCCAACAAAGCCTCGGAGGATGCTGCCAAGAACCTCGAGAAGCAATCCTTTAGCTTTGCCGTCACAGATGAGTCGAAGCTCGTCAAGCCAGAACTGCTTGCCGCTACCAAGGCTCAGCCCGTCGCTGCCGCAGACAAAGACGCCACCATCAAGCGAGTCCAAGAAGGCAAGCTCGACGCCTACATCTACTACCCCAAGGACATCGCCAAAGAACGGGTGGAAGTCTACGGCAAAGACGTTGGACTCTTCGACAACGGCCGCTACAGTGGCATTGCCACCAGCCTGCTCTCGAACTCTGTCCAATCAGAGGTCAGCCCAGCGGTGCGCATGGTCATCCAAGACAAAATTAACACCAAGAACACCGTCTACAAAAATGGCAAAGAATACAACGCCATCAACGAGATGATCCTACCTGGGCTTTTCTTGGTGCTGTTCTACTTCCTCATTAGCTTCTTTGGCAACCAAATGCTCACCAGCACAACGGAGGAGAAAGAAAACCGCGTCATCGAGATGATCCTCACCACGGTGCACGCTCGCACACTCATCATTGGCAAGATTATTTCGCTCATCGTCCTGGCGTTTATTCAGGGGTTGCTCGTTATTTTGCCGGTGCTTGTCGCCTATCTCTTCTTCAAAGATCAGCTGCAGCTGCCCGATGTCGACCTCTCGCACATTGCAGTCGACCCCGTGCGGATTGGGATAGGCTTCCTTGCCTTTGCTGCGAGCTTCCTCTTCTTCACCGGTATGCTGGTGGCAATCGGTGCTGCTGTGCCCACCGCTAAGGAAGCGGGGAGCTTCTTTGCCACCATCATGATCCTGCTCTTTGCGCCGCTCTATGCCGCCTCGATGCTCGTCTCCACGCCAGACGCGCTAGCAAGCAAGATCATCACCTACTTCCCGCTCACCTCACCCATCCCACTCATGCTGCGCAATGCGATTGGCAACCTCAGTGCCATGGATGCCGCCATTAGCATTAGCATCTTGGCCGTCTGTGCCGCCATCGCCATCATGATGGGCGTGCGCCTCTTCCGCTTTGGTGCGCTGGAGTACAGCCGCAAGCTCAGCCTGCGCGAGATCTTTACCCGCCGGTAGCAGCACAGCGCGCTAGCCCACTATAGCAAGAAGCCAGTGCACTACCTCTGTTTTTGCCTCATAGCCCACCGCTTAGTCGGCGGGTTATGAGTTCAATTTTTACCCCTTGACAAAATCCCCACTAATTTGTAATATAAAAGTACCACACAATAACTTCTAGCAATCACAAGGAGAAAACAATGCCCGGCAGAAGAGCTAATACCGCACCATATGAGGCTAATCCAGCCGACCTTGCAACCGCACTACCTACATCAACCCTCGCCGATACCAAACACACCGGAGGCGACGACAGCCCAACCGCTGTCTTCCTTACCGCCCAGACGACGAGCTACCCATGCGCCTCATCAACCGACCGCTTCGAGACGCCAGCGAGCCCAGAGGCTGCAGATGATGGGTATGATGAATTAGACCCATCAGTCCAGGCAGCAATCAATCAGGAATATATCAACTCTCTCTCTACGAGAGGCGAGGAACTGTCACTGCTCGGGCGGCTTGGGGAACGTGTTGGTGTTGGACTATCTTGTGCTGCTATTGGTATATCTGCCTTGGCAGCGATAAAATTATTTACTGGCTACGGCATTAAATGGGAGCCTGATGAGTCGTCAAATTTTCCAACTCTTACTATCGAGTCACTAGATACTGCAGATGTAGCTGATCCTGCAGATATTACCAACCTCAATAGACAAAGAGGGCAAGAGGCATTTGTCCAGGCATCAAAAGGATTCGCTGTTGGAGTGATAGGCACTGCTCTCACATATACCGCAAGGTGTGCTCGTAAGAAGTCATCCACTTACTTTGAAGAAGCTGAGGCAGTAGAAGCCAAAACAAATGAGGCGTGAGCCACATTCTTTGCCTTTTTAGATATCCTGGTAGCCACTCATACTCCGCATACCGCGCGGAGTATTTTTTGTGCGCTCTACCCCCCTGGCCGCTCCGCATATCGCTCATACACAGCACGGTTGGCGGCATTGGTATTGCGGCGGAGCTCTGGAGTGTTGAGAATGCGGTAGGCATCGTGGCGAAGGGCTTGGTGACGCTCAGCATAGGCTTGGTCGAAAGTCGGCTCGATGGCAGCTCGCTTCTCAGGCGGGAGGGTGCGAAGATACGAGTCCTTGATCTGCTGGTAGTCGGGCAAGTCGGGGATGCTATAGATCAGCTCGAGTGCGCCATCATTTGCCCCCGCGAAGTTCTCTGCCTTGAGCCGCCCCTCAAAGACTTGGCGCAGCGAGTGCATCTTCTCAGCAGCTGCGCCGTTGTATTCGCCGCGCAAGATTGCATCGTACGTCACGTCATTAACAAACGGCACCGCACCCGCCACCCCAGAGGCCACCGCCTCAGCCGAGACAGTCGCGCGAGCATCATAGTTGTATCCCTGACGCACCTGCACTGTGCCGTCGTCTGCTACATATTCGATCTCGCGGCCAGTCTCGCGGATAATCTCACGCTTTTGGCCAGCCGAGCCGGCGCGGAATTGGTGCTCGATAGCCGCCTCCTTGACGTACTCATTATCTGCCCGGAACGTGTGCTGGTTGCCACTGGCATCGGTGAGGGTGATGGCAGTATCGCCAGTGGCGGCCATGGCTTGCCATTGGCTACTATTGAGCTTAAAGTGGCGCATCAGCTGGTCTTCGGCCGCGACATGCTCACCAAACTCCTTGCGCAGCCGCGCCGTCTGGCCGGCTACCATCAAGTTCTTATGCCCTACCCCTGTGGCGTAATCTTGCAGCGTCTGGCCATCGACCATCCGGCGACGCAAGGCAACGCCATCGCCATCGCGCAGCACCACACCATCGGCATTGGCCACTGCTCCATCGGCGAGGAGCTCACGGTCGATCTTCGCCCGCACTTCGCGCTGGGCCATCGCACTGCGGATTTCCGTTAGCGCACCCACCTCGGCCGCGGCATAGGCGCGCCGCCCTAGGCCATGGCTCAAGCCAGCCGGCACCTCGCCGCCAAGCTTCAGTTCATCATAGAGTGCATCCAGCTTATGGGCAGCATTCTTGGCTTCATCGGTGGTGAGCTGGGTGTTGAGCGCCCGCTGCTTGAGCTCATCATCCTGCAAGAGGCGTGCGTTCCAGGCTCGGTCGCGCCGCGCTGCCCCCTCTTTGCCACGCAGATCGGTGTAGCGATTATATTCATCATTGCTGCGCCCCACCGCCGATAAGTCGGCCATTGTTTCAAAGCGTTTGGTATAAGCATCGGTTCGCTGCTGGATAGCGCGCTTTTTAAGAGCCCGGCGCCGCGCTGCATTACCCAGCCAGTTGCGCTGCGCATCACCAGCAAGCACGCGCGACTTGCGCAGGTCTGCCCGCTGCTGTGCCCAAGTCCGCGTCCGGTCAACGATGCCACGCCGTGGATCATTCATAATCGCACCCAGCCGCCCTAGCAGTGAGCCGCTCATCCGCACCACAAAGGGCGTTAGCACCAGTGGCACCACCTGCACTGCCAGGCCAAGGATGATGAGGTTGAGGTTATTCGCATCCTTGCCATTAGTCAGGATAGCCACTCCCGCCAGGCGCGACCCACCAAACAATATCGACATCAGTGGAAACATCAGCATCATCGTCATAAAGAGATCCTTCCACTTATCAAAATACTTCTCCGTACTGGGCAGCACATGCAGCAAGAAGGCAAAGGGAGAGACAATGACAAGAATGGTGATGAGTGCCTGACGCGCCGCAATAATCACCGCAGCAATGATAACCGCCAGCAGTACACCGACCAGCAGCGGGATGGCCATCGCCAGTGCTCCATCGGTCGCACCCACCAGTGCACTCACCCCCACCACCGCACCCACTGCACCAGCGCTACCCGTCAGCAGAGCACTCATGACATTGGGCCACGTGATTTTGTTAAGCGTGTTATAATCTGCCCCATTGACCGTCGAGGCAATATTGACAAACAGCTGCTGCAGCTGAAAACCCAGTATGTTCGAAATATCAATCGCTGCCGCACACAGCCAAAACGACATATTAACGACGATGATTGACACAACAAGGCGCGGAAACATCTTCTTGATGCCATAATTGCTAATACCAACACTGGTAACTTGCGAATAAATCACGATGAGTGAGACGATGATGAAGGCGATGTTGGCTAAGTCGCGCATGATCGCCCAAAAGCGAAAGAGTGTGCCATCACTACCAGACTGGAGTGGCTGCACCGCCAAGTACTGCGCCACCTGCCGGTAGAGCTGGTCAGTAATCCACGCCATAAAGTTACTCACTGGGCAGACAATCCAGCCAATACTCCCCAGCGCTGTGCCACTACAGCTGGTCGTGGCACCATCATCTTTATCTGCTTGCTCGGCGGGTTTGTCTTGGGGTTGGTTGTTGTTTTGGTTATTATTGTTGTTATTTGCCGCTTGGCCGTTTTGATTATCGCCGTTGTTTTGGGCGTTTTGGCCAGCTTGACCGCCGTTATTCTGATTATTTTGGTTGTTCTGGCCGCCGTTGTTTTGTGGCGTAGCCTCCTGCTGCCCCGAGACGGAGATAGCGATGGCATCATCCATCTTGTTGTATGTATCTGGCTCAACAAAGATATATTCCACATACGTCGCTTCCTTAGCGCGCAGCGGATCACTACCAGCTGGGAATATGATGGTCTGGCGTCGATTCGTCGTCGGCTCATATTCATAGAGGTGCACGCCAGCAGGTAAGCCGCGATCTGCCACCCCTTTGTCGCTCCCTCGGTATGGCTTGAAGGTATTATGACGAAAGACGAGGTTCTCGCCCTGGCGCTGGGCCGTCTCAGCAGCATACACCGGCACAGGGGTAGCGAGCGTGAGCCCTAAGAGTGCCGCCACTAATAGTGCCAGCCACCCCGTATATTGCCGCAGACAACCCCTCGCCCGCGCAACCGCTCGCCACGCTCTGTTCATGTCTTGTTCGACATTAGCATAATATAGCACAGTGGTCAAGTTTTTGCTGTCTGCATGTCAAGCTGTATCTATTGCGCAACCCCTTCTAGCGTTATACAGGCTGCTATTGGCAAATAATCCTACCCCTGTGCAGAGCTAAAAACTATCACTATTTATCTCATCTCTCACGAAGCAGCCCAGCAGCAAAAGCAAACTAACTCAGAAAATATCGACCTTGCAACCCAAATTATGCACCATTATAACAATGTCAATATACAGACCTTCGCCCCTACTCTGTTCGCACCCCACCCCAGTCTTTACAACACCGCCCATATCGTATACACTACAGCGTAGGAATAGTATCATGAAATATAAGCAGTTGATCTTGGGCCTTGGTGCAATGCTGGCGATGTTTGCCGGTAGTATTGCTGCGCCAGTGCAGGTGATGGCGGCAGGTAGTGGCTGCGGGATTATTGACTTCACAGGCGTAAGTTGTTCCCAAGAGGCTAACCCAAAAGATAAGGGAGATGACAACATCTCTAGCCTACTCATTGGCGTTCTCAGAATCATGAATGTCGGCGTTGGCATTGCGGCCGTTGGCGCGCTTATTTACGCTGGTATTCTCTACTCAACTGCTAGCGGTGATGCCAACAAAACAGCCCAAGCCAAGACAGTTATCACTAATGTTGTCATTGGTATTTTGGCATATGCAGTTATGGGTATTGCGCTTAACTTCCTTGTGCCAGGAGGAATTATCCGATGATTCGCCGTCTTGCTGTTTTTGGGCTTGCTGTTGCCACCATACTCTCCTTTGCGTCTGCTACTCCAGCGCACGCTGCTGCACCCTGTTCACCACCCAACTTCCTTGGTATGCCCGCTTGGTACCGTGGTCTCCAAGACTCGAACGATTGCAGTTCGATCCAAACGACCGACATCCAGACGATGATCCTCACAATTGCCCTCAATATCCTCCAGGCTGCAATGGTTATCGTTGCCTATGTTGCCGTTGGGTTTATTATCAAAGGTGGCTATATGTATATGGTGAGCTCGGGCAGCCCTGATGCAATGGCCAAGGCAAAGAACACGATCCGCGATGCACTGATTGGTCTTGTTATTGCGATCTCTGCAGCAGCAATCGTTGACAGGGTAGCGGGGGTTATCTAATATGTGGCGTATATTCTCAACCCTCAAAGGTGTTAGTGCACAAGATATCAAGTACCAAAGCTCCGCAGATAACTCAAGTATTCTCCAAAATGTCCTTAACACCGCTTATATTTGGGCTGGTGTCGTTGCTGTCATTGTTATCGTTGTGGCAGGCTTCATGTATACTGTGTCACAAGATGATCCAAGCCAGGTGAGCCGCGCTAAGAACACCTTGCTTGGTGCCATTGTTGGCCTCGCTGTTGTTCTTCTCGCTTTTGTCATCACCAATACTGTTCTAAATGGAGTCTTTTGATGAAGCTATCTCTACAGCGCACACTCTGTCTTATTGGTACAGCCCTGCTGCTCGGTACCGCTCTTGTTTATTCACCTCCAGCCTTCGCACGTGTCGACCTCACTGGAGAGCTCAAGACGAACGATGCTTGCGACAAAGCTACCGACGGTGACGGTAACGATGGCTGTCATGCCGTTACCTCAAGTTCGCAAGGCGGTGCCCTCACCCCAATGGTAATCGTCACACGTGGCATCAATATTGCTCTCGTTGTCCTTGGTGGCGTCTCCGCCCTTATGATTGTCTATGCAGGTTTTCGCTTTACATTAGCTAATGGCGACCCACAAGCAGTCAAGGCTGCTCGCAATACCATCCTCTATGCGGTGGCAGGTCTTGTCATTGCTATACTTTCCTATGGTATAGTGAGTTGGATTACTGATAGAATATCGATAACATAAGGGAGATACAACCATCATGAATACCTTTACAAAAATACTTCTCAGCGCAAGCATCTGCTCTACTGTTGTAGCTGGTGCTATTGCCCCATCTATCGGCGCCGCAGCACCATCACCCACCAACACCTTTGCAGCAAGTACCACAGCAAAGGAGAAGGTTAAGGAAGGTATCAAGGGCGCTGGTGGAGATAGCAACCAAATAACCATCGGCTCAGCTATCAAAAGCATCATCGATATCATGCTCTTCGCCCTCGGTGCCATCTCCGTCATCATGATCGTCATTGGTGGTATTCGCTACACTACATCGAATGGCGACTCAAATGGCATCCAAGGTGCAAAAAACACTATCCTCTATGCTATTGTTGGCCTTGTCGTGGCTATTCTTGCCTATGCTATGGTCAACTTCGTCGTTGATAATCTCGTGAGTGGTGGTGGCCAATCCACCCCAACCGCCCAATATAATTACGTTTAATCACTACTACTGCCCACTCCGCTTGCATTCTGCAATAAAATAGGCTCTTTTTTGGGGATTTTCTCCGTTAACTCTTAACATTTTGGCAAATTTTTGGTATATATAGATAGTACAGGTAGTACAAGATGGTACTAATGCCAATAGAAAGGACATGACAATGAAAATCAATATCAAAAAAGCTATGCTTACACTCCTCGCTGTGCCAGTGCTGGCTGCAGGTGTTGCTGGGCTGGTAGCACCACACGTAGGGGCAGCAGCTGCATCCGACAACGGCCTTGGCCTCAAGAAAGGGGTTACCTCTGCTAAAGGGAGTGACCAAGTAAGTTGTCTCTTCGGTAGCGAAAAAGAAGGCTGTACTGATGGGACTGGTATTTTCCAGACAATCGTCAACGTGATTCTCTTCATCGTTGGTGCGGTCGCTGTTATCATGATTGTGATTGGTGGTGTGCGCTACACCGTGTCAAACGGTGACTCAAACGCCGTTACTGGCGCCAAGAACACCATCATGTACGCCATCGTCGGTCTTGTCGTTGCGATCATCGCTTACGCACTGGTCAACTTCGTCGTCGTCAATATCGGTGCCAACCAAGGGCAATAACACAACCACCTTTCTTCATTGGCTCTCTTATACCACTCTCTCGCAGGGTGGTATCTTTTGTTGAGGATATATTCGACGACACTTACGCAAGAAAGTCTGTCTATTGCTAATGGCGTCTGATACTGACTGTTTTTGCGTAGCACTAGCCATGCTATTCCATTTCACTCTGGCTGGAGAATCATCATCACACTGCGCTCATTATACTTTACACTCTAGAAACCTCATAATAAGCCATCACACCATTCAGGAGGTGTTTTGGGAAGTTTCCAGTATTCTTTAGCTTCTTCAACTATATACTCTAATAGAGCCGTTTTACAAAATCATTACACCTCACTACTTTCGCAACCTCTTGTATGAGCTACAACCTCCTGATTAAGATCGGTAATCTCAACAGCTCTCAACTCTTCTCCTCACTACCATTTCTCCTACAATTATTGCAAAAGTTTCCTCGAGAACACCAGCCTCTCAGTGCTAATACTAAATGATAACCCTCTGCTGCCAATATTCACGCTCTGCTAAATGAAATAGAGAACATATAACTAGATACCATAAGAGGCCTCAAGGCTCGCATTACCCACTTCCCACACCACAAAACAACCCCGCACCAGCGGGGTCATCATCTCAAAGCTCGTTTTCCCTTCCCTAGAGGATCGGGATCTTCTTGGCCTGCTCTTGCTTAACCTTCTCGAAGGTGATGGTCAGCACACCATCCTTCAGCACAGCAGTCGTCTCATCTTCGCGTACCGTTACGGGCAGCTCCAGCGTACGGCTAAATTCACCCCAGTAACACTCTTGGTTGTGCCATTTGGTGGCCACGGTGTCGTCACCACTGCTTAGGGTGCCAACGATCGTCAAGAGCCCGTCATTGATCTTGACATCCAATTCCTCGCGGTTCACTCCAGCGGTGCGAGCCTTCACCACCAGTTGTGTCTCGGTCTCGTACACATCGACTGCCAGTTGGCCAGTGTAGTCTTCCTCACTCTGGGCAGGCTCTTCGCCCCATGGCGAAGTTTGGCTCTGCTGGCTCTGGGCAGGCATTGGGTTTGCTTGGGTGTGATTCATCGGTTGGTGAGTTGGCGCAGCTGGCGCGAGCGAGTCATCACCCTCCAAAAATGCTGCCGCAAGCTCATCACCGATCAAAAGATCATCATCTTGACTCCGGGCCATAATTTCCTCCACATACTTTCTTTTGCTAATGCACAAATTACCATTTCGACAACAGTCTGGATTTATTATAGCTAATCGATGGCGTATAATCAACCGGAGAGGCCTCATGAGTGTAAAAATCACAATACCGACCTACCTTGCCAACCTCCTTGCCCCGCATACCTGTTGCGGTTGCAACATCACCGGGACACTGCTCTGTGATAATTGTAAAAACGACATCATTCACAATCCGCTCTACCGCTGCCTCGAATGTGGCCAGCCTACCCTGTCTGGCCAGTGCCAAACCTGCACCCTGCCCTATACAGCTGCCTGGTGTGCCCTGCAGCGTGAGGGTGCGCTGGAGCAACTGATCGACCGCTATAAGTTTGAGCGCGCCCAGGCGGCTCAGCACACCCTCGCAGGCTTGCTCGATGCCGTTACGCCGCCGCTACCGGCGGATACCATCATTGTGCCCATCCCAACCATTCCGGCACATCAGCGCCAGCGCGGGTATGACCACTGCCGGTTGCTTGCGCAGGCCTTTGCCCGGCTGCGTGGGCTGACCTGCCAGCCAGTCCTCACGCGCGCTCAACACAGTGTGCAGCTAGGGAGTAGCCGTGCCCAGCGCCAGCAGCAAGCCCGCCAGGCATTCACCTGCTCACACGCGCTTTCTTCAGAAGCCACCTATTGCCTTATTGATGATATTTCTACAACGGGTGCGACGATTCGCTATGCCGCGCGTCGCCTTCGCACTGCTGGTGCCCGGCAGGTTATTGCTGTGGTGGTGGCTCATCAGCCGTTTGGATAAGCCGTTGTGGTGTTGGCCCATCTATAAATCAACATTGGAGAGAAGAAGCAATGTTTCGGCTCTGCAGAACAAGGGGGATAAGGATAATATCCAGGGCTTACGCAAAAGTTGGTCACCCTCATCTTTTGCCTTGCCTCATCTCATGCTATAATAAGCGAGACTGGAGAGATGACCGAGTGGTTGAAGGTACCGGTCTTGAAAACCGGCGTAGGTATCCCCTACCGTGGGTTCGAATCCCACTCTCTCCGCCATGTTGGGCTTACTCGAACCCTCGGTAGCAATTCGGCTGCCGAGGGTTTTGCTTTATAAAAGTAATGTTCCCATCACAAATTATAGTTGCAAAACCTCTCACTTCTATTGCATAATTCTATATTGTTGTATACTATAAATCTAAATAATTAAAAGGCTACTACACAATGTCTACATTTGAACACCCTACTCAACAACCTCACACTCCAGAGCAAGCTTCTTTTGAACCAACCCCCCCCAGAAGCAATAGAGCGTGAAGAAACGCAAATAGACGCGGTGTCTGGTATTGGGTCTACGGCGTGCAATTTATGCGAACACCCTGAAGCAAATGTACAATCAGAGGCTTTAGATGCTAGCAAAACACCAATTGATGCATTTGATAGGACTGACCAAACAACTGTTGATCCTGAAGTTATTGACTCACCAACAAAAGTCGGCGGGGTTGCATGGGCAGCTCGACAGTTAGCAAAGAAATTGCGAAAACCCGACACTACAGACACTCTCCAGTATTTTATCACTAGCAAATCTGCATCTGACGGTAGCACTATCGAGGTTCCGCTTCCAACTGATTTGTATAAAGAAATCCAAAGCAAAAGGAAATTCTTCCAAAAGCGAGCTGAATATCTGCGCACGCAAATCGCTTCGCACGAGAAGCTACTTGATTATTTGAATGACTATACTCACGCCAATATAGACACTGGTAAAATGGCAGATAAGCGTAGGGCTATGATTAATCTGCAATTTGAAGTCATGGGCACTATTAAAGGACTTGAAGCTCAACTTGTTGAAGTAAAATATGGCGGATCATTGTATGCTGTGGACTCTTCAATAGTAGGCTAGGGGTTGCAAGTCTAACCTACAAGGCACATTAATGAGCTGATTCTGATGCTATTTCTATAGATTTCTCTACGTTAATATACACCCCAAACCATCGTCTTTCGCCGATGTTCTATGCTATACTAAACATATGCAGCCATCGCAATTTGATCAGCCATCAGCTTCAGACGCAGCCGACCCGTCGCGCACTGCTCGTGCCGATACGCAGGCCGCAGATGAGCCCAATCCACCGCTCGAGATTCGTCGTGGGCCGAGCCAGGCAGATAGCAATTCGTCGCAGGTTTCGCCTTTTCCCGACCCCACCGAGCCGCTTCTCATTTGGCAAGAACGTGAGGTGAACGACACCACTCGCCCCCGTGGCTGGTATGTGATCTTTGGTGTGGTCGTGGTGGTACTCTTCGCGATTTCGATCTTTTTGTTTAAGTCGTACACCTTCGCGCTGCTCATCCCCATCATGGCGGTGGCGTTGATCGTCTCGCTGCAGCGGCCAGCCGCCTTGCTAAACTACAGCGCTAGCCATGCCGAGGTGGTGGTAGGCCAGCGCACCTACTCGTACGACACCTTCCGCTCTTTTAGCGTTACTGCCAAACCCACGCAAAATTGGATCACACTCATCCCACGCAAGCGCTTTGCCATGCCCATCGTCATGTACTTCCCCGAGGATGTGGGCGAGCAGCTGGTCGATCTCATCGCCTCTCACCTCCCAATGAGCGAGCGCAAGCCCGATTTGCTCGAGCGGCTGATTATTTACCTGCGGCTGCAGTAGTAGTTTTGGCCGTGGCGTCTTGCCCTCGGCGCACCTCTGTGCTACAATAATAAGCGATCTGGTATCATCCAGTGCACCTTATAGTTTGGTCTGGGCAACATTTGTTTCCCAGGTATGCACTCGTAGCTCAGCTGGATAGAGCGTTGGCTTGCGGAGCCAAAGGTCGTGCGTTCGAATCGCGCCGAGTGTACCATAGAGAATACTAACTCAGTATGTTGTTGCATGCTGAGTTTTTTTATTACACAAGAATAGAATACATATTTGGCAAATACCTAGAGATACTAGACCCACGTCTCGTTTTAATTCTTGCCCTTGCAGTATTACGGATCCACCATGCCTATGGCTCAAAATCTCAGCCATTCTCATATCGCTTCTCTCGTATTTGCTTCTGTAGAATAACTAGAGACACCTCCTCATAGCATGATTTATAGCAGCCATGGGTATAAAATATTGCCTACGATAGAGCGCGCCAGCAGCTCGAAGTGCACTCTTTTTCACACCAAAAAGCCGAGCATTTCTGCTCGGCTTTTTGTATACGCTACCAGACTTGGCTGATGGGGAGGAAGCCTAGTCTATGCGGCGCTTTTCGAGTTTGAGTGAGCCAATGGCGGCGCTGTCGGCAGCATTTAGCTTGACGCCAGTGAGGCGAAGCTTCTTGAGGCTGCCAAATGTCGCCAGTTGGCTGCCGTTAGCCAGTGTGGTCTTGCGGCTGTAGTCGTAGAGCGAGAGCGACTCCAGGCTGCTCTTGCTGGCTGCGACGTCGGCAATGTCTAGCACGAAGCCATCTTTACCCGAGAGTGAGACCCGCTTGAGGTGCGTAAGCTTGGCAAGTGGCTTAGTGGAGGCAATTGGGTTGCCCGAGACCATCACAAGCTTGAGGTTTGCCAGGCCAGCGATTGGATCGAGCGACTCAATCTGGTTGGAATGAGCGGTCAACGAAGTCAGCTTGGTTAGCTTAGCGAGCGGTGCAAGGCTCTTCACCTTGTTGCCATCAATTGCCAGCCAGTCGAGGTTCGTTGCTGCCTCAAGACCAGTCAGGTCGGCCGCTTTGCGGTCATCTGCTGCATCACCAGGCAGGATGAGCGACAAGCCAGTCAGCTTTTGCATCTCACCCGCTGTCACGTCCTGTGCGGCGCCCCGGCGTGCACCAAGGGTCTCAGACAGGCTTTTGTTGATTGCGGCCTTGAGGTGAGCGTCTGGGATCGACACAGCGCTGTTGTCGCTCTTGGTGTCGGCCTCAGCGGTTTGGGCTGCATGAGCAGTGTCAGCTTTACTGGCGCTGCCCATGCCCGGTGCTTTTGGGTTTGCTTGCCCGTTGGTCGTTGCACCATTGGCGTTGTTCTGCTGTGGAGTGCTGCTGCTCTTGCTGCTAATGTTTGGTTCGCCACCCGTCATGTTGGCATTGACCAATGCACCACGGTTCACCTTGGTACCAGCCTTCACGGTTGCGCCACTTGGGTCGATTGCCTTCGCTACGTCGGCAGGCAGCTCCTTACCACTGTTGGCAGCAGGGCTTCCAGCCTTGATGGTGTAGTTACTCTTGTTGTAGTCGTTGTTGTTCGCAGCTTCGCTGGTGAAGAATGGGTTGGTGCTGCGTGAGCCAGTTTGGTCGAGCGAGTTGCGCTCTAGGCCATCAATCGCCTTGCTGACCCGGCCATCCTTGGCAATGTCGGATGTCTTGCTAAAGAGAACGTCGATCGGTGCCTCAGTCTGCGCTAAGTCCCAGGTAAAGACGGTCTTGTCGACATTGGTGTCGTTGCGGTAGTAGACGTTGTAGTCGAGGCCAGCAAACATCTCGTTTGTACCAACCTTTGGCCCGCCAATGTTGGCACCACCCTTGGTGCGGACACCGTATGCCCAGTACGGGCTATCGCCATCCTTGGCGGTTGCGGCACGTGACGAGATGATGTTGTTGTACATCTCTGTGCCTGTTGTGTCCCAACTCAGGCCCTTAGCTTGCGACCAGCTCTCTGGTGCAGTACAGGTGCTGCCTTGGTAGGCATTACAGCCCTTGCTGCGGGTATCCTCACGGATGCGGATTGGGTAGGCGGTGCGTGAGATAGAGTTGTTGTAGATCTTCGTCTTGCTACTACCCGACACCAAGATACCAGAACCCGAACCCTCAATGATGTTCGAGGCGATGATACCAGTGTGCGACACCTCGTAGAAGATCGCCATCTGCACGTTAGTAAAGTAGTTATTGACGATATTAGTGTTAATACACCCTTCGTCACACCAGAAGCCTGGCAGCTGGTGACGCTTGGCCACAGCGATGTCGGAGTTGGTCGAGCCAGACTTCGAGTAGTCCACTACGTTGTTGCGGAAGGTGAAGTTCTCAGCGTGAGTCACCTTCACATCGGCCATACCACACCACGACGTACAGTAGCTACCATTGGTTTCGAAGCCAGCGGCGTTGTTGTTACTAAAGGTGTTATTCTCAAATACAGCATTCTCAATGCGGTTTGCGCCAGCACCATTACCCCCGTTGTCGAGGAATTGGCTGTTCTTCACCACACTGCCCGACGCTTTGTCGAGGAATAGCCCCGAGTTCGAGTTCTGCGCCACGATCACATCTTGCACCAGCGAGTTCTTCCCGTTGATGGAGATGGCGATTGGCCCAGCCTTGTCGTCTAGCTGTGGGTCTTTAAAGCCCCAGGTTTGGTTTGGTGCATATTGCGAAATGTTAATACCCTGTAGCTTGAAGTTCTCGCCTGTTGTGGTAAAGGCGCGGGTGCGCTGCGAGATCTCCGTTGTCCCAGCCGTAGGATCTGAGCCTAGGTAGTAACTGACGGTGTCTTGCCGGCCTGGGTTGAAGTGCCCACCACTACGCGTCGTCTGCGTGGCATCCTCTACGTAGAACTTGCCTGGGCCAACTTCAGCCTTGCTCCCGACCTGCGTCAGTGGCTTGTCGTTAATAAAGACCTGCTCTGGGTAGGCAGCCATACCTTCGACTTCTGGCTTGATGTTGGTCGTACAGACGTGGCAGAAGTTCTGGAAGTTGCCAGTGGCCTTCCACATATTGCCTTCGCGCGACCAGTTGGTCACAACGTCGCTACCCTTCAGCCACACCTCAGCGTTGGGTGCTGCCTGCATGGTGACATTCTTCTTCGTCACAAAGAAGTGTGGCTCGCGATAGATACCACTCTTTGCCACCACTGTTCCGCCGTCGCCGATCTTCGTGACGGCGCGGCCAAAGCTCTTGTACGGTGCTGACTCGCTTCCGTTACCCTTGTTGTCATCCCCGTTGGGCGACACCCAGGCTACGTTGGCATTCGGCACAGCGTAATTTGCCTTGATATAATTATAGTTTTTATTCAGACCGGCTGCGTTCACCGAATTGAGGCCATAAAAAAGCCCGCCTATAGCGAGCCCACTCACAGCCACAACCGATGCGATGCGCATGACGATCCCACGTTTTTGACGTCTAATCTTCACTGCTCTTTCCTCCCCTTGTCGGTTGGCGTTAGATTTACGTTACAAAGACTATTCTATCATAATGGCCGCACTGGTCAATTAACCATAACCCGCATAACTGCGCAATCCTGTGGTGTACACCTCGCGCAACTCTCATACTTCGCCTCTCTTGCCAGTTGTACGCTTGTACCGTACATATATAGATCATACCCCAGATAGAGCTCTTGACATATTCGATACTTCGCATGTATTGAATATATCACTTATTCCACCAAGATCCACACAAATAAAAATATCATTGTAATATCTACAATGATTCGTTCATCTAGCCTTTGCGCTGGTTTTATGCTAAAACTATAGATTGCTAAGCAACCTCAGCATTCGTCTCATTTAGCTTGTCATTATTGAGTTATATACGCCACTCGGTTGTTTTCGTCATACACACCGAGCTGATAGCTAATAGCTCTAACAATCCTGGCGGAGGAGGGGAGATTCGAACTCCCGCTGCAGGTCTCCCCACACTAACGATTTAGCAAACCGTCCCCTTCAGCCACTTGGGTACTCCTCCAGCGTGTCGGATTGTGCACCAACGTGCACTGGCTATTGTAGCATAGGTCAGGCAATTGCGCTAGACGTTTGTGAGGTATAATTTTGTCCCTACTTCGCCGCAGTGTCGTGAGCCATATATTTCCTGCACTCCCCTTCCCTTTATCAAGCAATATAAATAAGGAGGCGGTGGGCGTCTCACTACCATACCAATTCCCCATGTTGAGCTTCAAGATACCGTCATAACAGCAAGTTTTCAAGACGTCACCGGCAAAAGAGATGAAGGAAGCGAGTTACCACAGTACCGCAAGCTGAGAAATTTCGCCGCTTTCCTCTCGACAAAAAAAACGCCATATCGTATAATTACAAGATAAAAGGAGCTAAGTTTATTATGCTAAAAAAATGTCTACTATCTATCAGTGCTCTTGCCCTCATCGGGGGTGGGATAATTGCCGCTGCACCGCCCAGCGCTGCAATCGGCGGCGTATCAGATGGTGCCAGCCGCTCACGGGGCAAAGACCAGCCAGCCGATCTCTTTGGTGACGCCGGTATCTTCACACGAGTGAGCAACATCATGCTGTTCCTCGTTGGTGCTATCGCGGTCATTATGATCATCTTCGGTGGTATTCGTTATGTTGTCTCTGGCGGCAACTCATCACAGGTGCAGGGCGCGAAGAATACGATTATGTATGCCCTCGTTGGTGTCGTAGTGGCGCTGCTCGCCTACGCCGCGGTGAACTTTGTCATCAACACTATCATCCCTGGTGGTAACATCAACACTACTACCAATAGCAGCAACACTGGTGCTTCGACCACCTAGCCAATACTACTTGGCTCTCTTCTCATACAAACATATGCGCACACCATCGCGGTGTGCGCTTTTTGTTACTCTTGCTCGAGTTTGCAAAAACAGAAAGAGAGTAAACACAGGGTACAAAAGTAATCACATGTTTTTCGTAATAAAAAATCTACAAACATCATCAGCCTGCAGGTTAACAGTATCAGAAATATGGCGGAGAGAGAGGGATTCGAACCCTCGAAGCCTTGCGGCTTACCGCTTTTCGAGAGCGGCCAGTTCAACCACTCCTGCACCTCTCCACGTGGTCTGCTCTCATTATAACAGATGTGATGCCGAACGAAAATATCGCGCAGCGGATATCCTTGAGCTCTTGCCCCACCTTCGCGTATACTAAAGTCATGCAGGATTCTATTTTTACTAAGATTATCAAAGGTGAAATACCAAGCCATACGGTGTACGAGGACGAGCACACGATAGCCTTCCTCGATATCAACCCACTGAGTGATGGCCATGTGCTGGTCGTGCCGAAGCAGCAGATTGACTCGCTGTGGGCGCTCCCGACTGAGGTATATCAACACCTCTGGACGGTGGCACAGCGGATTGCTCACGCAATAGAGGTGACGCTCCAGCCTGAGCGGGTCGGCGTTGTAGTAGAGGGCTTTGATGTGCCGCACGCTCACATTCATCTCGTGCCGCTATATGACCGCAAGGTGCTGCAGCTCCATCATGGCTATCCAACCGACACCAGCAATACTCACCTATCTACCACCGCCCAGCGTCTTGCTGCAGCAGTGTCCAGCAGTAGTAGAGACGCCAGCGCATGATCACCATCATCGCCGTTGGCAAGCGACACGAGCCCTGGCTAGTCGATGGCATAGCACGCTACGAGCAGCGTATGACCCATGCTTGGCAGCTGCAGTGGAAGCTCCTTCCAGCCAGCCAGCGTAGTAGCGATGCGGCACGCCGTGAGGAGTCGCAGCAGATTCTTCGAGCGCTTTCGCCCCAAGCATATGTCGTACTACTGGACGAGCGCGGCACAATGCTCGACTCGCCCGCCCTTTCGCGCAGCCTGCATCAGCCAATGGCGCAAGGCAAATCACTCGTGCTTATCATTGGTGGCGCATACGGTGTGACAGAGGCAGTGATGGAGCGCGCTAACCTGGTGTGGTCGCTGTCTCGCCTGGTGTTTCCACACCAGCTGGTGCGACTCATCTTGGCCGAGCAACTCTACCGGGCGCAGCAGATTGCCGCTGGTCATCCGTATCACCATCAATAACTAACCAACAATCGGCAAGAACTGATTATCAAAGGCATGGCGCGTTCCCCGCTGCTTATGCGCCAGATACCTATATTCATCATCGCGCGGTGGCACACCCGGCGTGTGGTGCTGCCCGTGATGCGCCGCCTTATACCCAAGCGACGTATGATGCGGATGGACGTGCGGGTCGGTTGTTAGTTTATCCAGCTCCGCCGAGCCTTGCAGCCCACGGCTTCGCAGCGCGGCAGGCTCGAGCGTAAGGAGCGCAGTAGCCATCTTATCAAATTGGCCATCGTGCAAGAACACCCCCAGTGCAGTCGCCAGGCTAAAGACCGCCACAGCCGCCTGCGCGAGGATAGCTTTGTATGAGGTAGTGTGGTGTTTGTGTTTCATTGTGTATTGGTAAATATCGTTAGTTCTATTTTTGTTCATATTCATGGTAGCAGGATGTTTCTATTCTGTCAAGTATGTTTTGTGTAGATATAGGAATGCCCTTCTTTTCTTCATTAACTCTCCTCCCTATCATCTTGCCTGACGAGGCATGAAAGCTGTTTGTCGCAGCATATGTATGCTTATATAAATCCATACGATGAACACTCTCGTAAATATTACTCACCACAAGCTTCAGAAAAAAGAATGGTACGAATAGAAAGAGTGATGCGGTGAGATTTTCAGCTTCAGGTTACTACAGCTCGTCATCACAATAATCCCTTTATCTGTGTTCGCGCTTCCCTTCTTACCACTAAGTGCCCTTTTGTCATTGAGAACGCAAGAGGTTAAATCAACACACCTCATTATCTCTACTCATCAAAAAACTACCATCTCATATTGATGGTAGTTTTCTCTATCAGTAAACCCTCAAATTTTCAGTGCTGCTACTCGATCACCTGCAATTCCTTCACCAGCCGCTCGATCAGCGCCTGCTTGCTTGCCAGCTGCTGGCGTGATTCTTCCACTAGGTGGGCCGGCGCTTGGCTGGTGTAGCGCTCATTTGCTAGGCGTGCCTCCAGCTTGGCGGCGTCATTGCGTGCTGCAACTAAACGCTTCTCGAGGTTCGTCTGGTGCTCATAGAGTGTCTCGTCGCTTACGTCGAGCCAGGCATCGCGGCCGCTAGCAGCCAAGCGCAGCCCCCGCGCTACGTCGGCATGCTCCACTGCCGCCAAGCCAGCCAAGCGCCGCACCAGCTCAGCATTATCCGCTACGAGCGCGTCATCCATATAGAGCAGTGTGTAGCGTTCATTGCCCGGCAGCTCACTCGTTACATAGCGCGCTTCAGTCACGAGCCGCTTGAGCCGGCCAAATTCAGCCGCCTGCAACTCGTTATATTCCTCAGTCTGCGGGTATCGTGCCGCCGCCAGGAGGTCATTGTGCCAGCTCAGGCTTTGCCAAATCGTCTCCGTCACAAATGGTGCAAATGGGTGAGCCAAGCGCAAACACGTATCCAGCACCCACACCAGCATATCAGCGTGCTGCTCCACCTTGGCTGCCTCGATATACCAATCGGCCACATCATCCCACACCGTGTGGTACAGCGTCTCTGCCGCCTCGGCAAAGCGATACTGCGCTAGCTGCTGCTCCATCGTCTCCCCTGCCCGGCTCAGCTGGCGAATGATCCAATGATCAGCCATCGATTGCGGTGTCGGTACATGCACTGGCTGTGTATCCCCCACCTGCGCCTCAATGAAGCGAGCGATGTTCCACAATTTATTACAAAAGTTGCGCGCTGCCACCACCTTGCCGGTGTTAAAGGCCTGCGGCTGAGCGGCTGAGCGGCTAGCGATAATCCCCATGCGCAGTGCGTCTGAGCCATACTGGCTGATCGCCTCCATTGGGTTGATCACATTGCCCTTACTCTTGCTCATCTTCTGCCCATGCTCATCCAGCACCAGCCCGTGCAGGTACACATGACGGAACGGCACCTGTCCTGTGCAGTACAACCCAAGCATCATCATCCGCGCCACCCAGAAGAAGAGGATGTCCCCCGCTGTCTCCATCACCGCATTGGGGTAGAATTTTGCCAATGGCCCATCTTGCAAATAGTCGGTGGTGATGAATGGCCACTGCCCACTGCTAAACCAGGTATCAAGTGTGTCTTCTTCTCGACGGTATGTTGTGCCATTTACAACTATTTCTTTTTCGTTGACATTTGTGTTGAAGACCCAGTCGCTTGGGTCGGTCGTGCTCTGAAAGGCCGGAATGGGTATCCCCCACGGGATCTGCCGGCTGACGTTCCAGTCTTTGATCTCTCGCAGATATTTGATGACCACCTCGCCTTTGTTGGCAGGAGTGAAAGTCACATCGCCACGCTCGATAGCAGCAATCGCTGCATCCGCCAATGGCCGCATCGAGATGAACCACTGTTCCTTGACCATCGGCTCGATGACAGTATCGCACTTGTAACAATGCCCCACCGAGTGCTCCAGCTCCTCCTCGCCACGGCGCAGCTCTTCGCGCTCCAGCGCCTCTAGTACACGCTGACGTGCCTCCGCTGTGGTGAGGCCGTCAAATGGTGCGGGTACATTGGTCATTCGCCCATCAAAACCAATCACCTGCTTCACCGGCAGCCCATGCCGCTGCCCCATCTCAAAGTCATTTGGGTCGTGGGCCGGTGTGATCTTAACCGCACCGGTGCCGTACGACGCATCAACATATTCGTCAGCAATAATCGGGATTTCGCGCCCCACCAGCGGGAGCAACGCCTTAGTTCCAATTAGCTTCTTGTAGCGTTCATCTGCCGGGTTGACAGCGATGGCGGTATCACCCAGTAGCGTCTCGGGCCGTGTCGTAGCAACAATAATTTCACCAATATGATCGAGTAGTGGATACGCAATGCGCCACAGCTTAGACTTCTCCGTCTTGTGCACTACCTCGATGTCAGCAAAGCTGGTCTGGTGCTTGGTGCAGTAATTGACGATCCGTTCACCTCGGTAGATCAGCCCATCCTGCCACAGCTTGTTGAAGGTACCATAGACCGTCTCCACCACCTTAGGGTCAAGCGTAAAGACCATATCTTCCCAGTCGGCCCCGACGCCGAGGGCACGTAGCTGGAGCTCCATATCGCCCCGCTTTTTATCGACAAAGTCCCACACCTGTGCATACAGCTCGTCGCGCGAGTAGTCGAAGCGCGTCTTGCCCTGCTTCTCGAGCTCGCGCTCATACACCACCCATGTCTCAAAGCCCGCGTGGTCTGCCCCGGGGATAAACACCGCATCGTCGCCCTTCATCCGGTGGTAGCGCACCAAGATATCTTGCAAGGCCGAGCCTAGCGCATGCCCGACGTGCAGGTTGCCATTGGCATTGGGCGGCGGCATCACGATACTATACGGTGTGCCCTCCCCTTTTGGCCGAAACACGCCAGCGCTCTCCCACATAGCGTAGATATTTGGCTCGTATTCGTTAGGATTGTAGGTCTTGGCAAGTTTCATGGCGGTGGCTTCCTTACAGATTATTGATACTTTTCACACGAAAACGGCGCGGTCGATGCTTCACGTGAAAATATGTGTGCAGCATCTGCCTGGCCGATTTTTTGGTGCAACTTCAGCTACCTAGTATAGCACGTTTGGTGGCTCAATGGCAGGGGTGACAGGGGTTGGTAGTAGGGTAAGGTATTGCGAATTATGATGGTAATAGAGACGTCTTATTTTACAAATTAGCTGCTATTGCTGAGTAGTTTGTTATGATGATTCGGTATTTTTGCGGTTTTCACGTGGAAGGTGCTGCGTGCCAAGCTTATACTACAGCCTTAACATCTTATGATCCTATCTACACAGGGTACAAAAAAGGGAAGTAACCAAAGAGAAAGAGGCGGTTTTTACCCTACATATTGTGGCATGTTTGTCATTATGCTACCTTCGTCAGCTCCAGCTCATTAATAACAAAAAGTAAGGTGAAATATCTGCAAGTCAGAGGTAAGCGAGCTTATATTCATAGTCAAAATTGAGCTGCAATAGGGGAGTCTAAGCCATATATCTCACACATTCATCCTCATTTCACGTGAATAATGCGCACAACTTCGTCAAGCTTGATAGTCTCACACCGGTATATACACGTCACGTGTTACCTCACATTAGAAACTACATCTATAGAGCAGGGGAGGGCAACATAAAAAAGACGCCCCGCTAGAGCGTCTTTCTCTGAGCAACACCATGCTGCTACTTATGCGAACGACGATACGATGCTTGGCGCAGACTACGCACGTGCTGATATAGCGCTTGGTAGAGATGATACAGCCGGTAGCGCAGTGGATGGAGAGGTTTTTCCCAGGTGCCGATATAGTCCACTGGCGTACCACCAAACGACTTCTTGAAGTGCGTGAAGCCCGCCCAGGGGTGATCCTTCGGCACATCGTCTGGCGCAATGCCATAAAAGTCGAAGAATTTGTGCCCGGTATCGTGCGCATAGAAGAGGGCAGACACCACCAGTGCTGTGGCTGGGCTGAGGTTGCGCTGGGCGGTGTAAGACGCAGCATGGGCATAGGCCATCGTCGTACCATCACTAAAGAAGATGAGGCTGGCAACCGGTTTGTCCTCCAGCGTGGCATACATCAGGCCAGCTGCCTTGCGCGGGAAGAGCACCTCTGCCATTTGGCGAAAGTACCCATCACTATGCGGCTGCATGCCGGTGCGCTTGGCAACGTCGTGAATCATATCAAGAAAAATCTCGATATCTGCTGGCTCATAACTGGTATGGAAGCGCACCCCGGCCTTCTGATTCTTACGCCACGTATAGCGCACCGCTTGCTTGGCATTAGCCAGGATGGCATCGTGATCCATCGTCACATCGTTAATAATCGTCCGGTCGGGCTGGAGGCTCTTCGCCTTGCGAAAGCCAAGATTTTGCAACTGCTCAAGCCGCGTCGTCCGGGGGTCAACCCGCACAAAGTCTGCACCATATTGCCGCCCAGTAGCAATAATATCCTTGAGTGCAGCTTCCTGGGCTGCATCATTATCTGCTTCGGGTCCATAGGGTACATACAATCGATGGTTGAGCCGACCGTGCTCAATAATGCCATAATACTGCCACCCTTTGTCTACTCGCCGCACCGTATGGCGCTGCTGCGCTTGTTGAAAGGCCTCCCATGCCTCAGTCTGTAAAAAATGTTTCATAACATTAGTATAGCAACTTTGCGGCGGATTTTCACTGATGATTGTTGCGAAAGTTCCATGCACGCCACGATGAAATAATGAATATTGGTACAAAGTATTATTGATCTAGCCCAGAGGTACGCGCGCTGTGAAGAGTCTAAGGCTGATATGTCTCGCTATTGAGCGTCTCTTCCTCTTACCACTCAAAAATGCTATACTAGCGCTATTATTATGCAGCTAAACCCCATCGATCCATCCACTCTCGAGCAATTTGCCGCGCAGCACCCGCTAGGGAGCTTCGTTCAGTCGGCCGCCAATGCCAAGCGGGTAGCACAGCTGGGCTGGCAGCCACATTATCTGGGGCTGTTTACCGAGGGTGGGCGCTTGGTGGCTACCGCTGTATTGTACGAGTGGCGCACCTTGGGCTATAGCGAGTTTGAATGTTTGCAAGGGCCGCTGGTGGATTATCACAACCCAGCCGTACTTAGCACACTATTGACAGAGATCAAGAAATATGTCAAAGCACACAAAGGTATTTTGCTCCGCCTGCAGCCGCCACTCATCCTGCGGCAGGGAAATGACCCTACTCAGCTTCTCGAAGTAGCAGGCACAGCCAAAGCACTACAACAATTAGAAAAGGCAGGCTTTCGCGCCACCCCTCCACAGCAGACCGACCACAACGCGCGCTATGTACGCTGGTTCTTTGCCAAAGATCTCTCGCCCTACCACGACGATACGGCACTACTCAAGAGCTTCGACGCCAAGACACGCAGCTGCGTCAAGGCAGCCACCAAATATGGTGTGGCGGTGCGCGAGATTACTGCGGTGGACGATCTCGTCCCGTTTGCGAAGCTGCTAATCGATACTGGCACGCGGCGTGGCTTCTCAGGACGCAACGAAGTGTTTTATCAGCAATTGTTCCGTGCCTTTCACCGCAAGCAGGCGTGGTTCCTGATTGCCGAGCTCGACCTTGCTGGCTACCAAGCTCGCCTCAGCACTCAGCATGATAGCCTGCAAGCCGAGCGCGATATGCTGGCGACTGAGCCAGACAAACAAGGGCAGGTGAAGGAGCTCGATAACCAGCTCGCTGCGGTGTCAAAGCGCCTGGCAGATTATGAAGCACTCCGCCACGCAGCCAATGGCGACGTGCTGCCACTTGCTGCTGCCATATTTATGCACACGAATGATAACGAGGTGGTGTATTTCCTCAGTGGCTCGGACGACAAGCACGCTAAGTTCTCTGGCTCATACGCCCTGCAATACGCAGCAATGCGCCGTGCCATCAGCCTTGGCGCTCAGCGCTACAACTTTTACGGCACAAGCGGAAACTTCAACGGCTTCCCGGAGCAAGAGGGAGTGTATCACTTCAAGAAAGGCTTTGGTGGCCAGCTGGAGGAACGTGCTGGCTGCTATGAATATATCGCTCGGCCATTCATACATCAGGTAATTCGCTGTGCGCGTGCGGTGCGAAAAATTGTGGCGCGGTAGAATGTTGCCTTGGTAACAATTTTCACGCTCTATGAGGTAAAAATAGTAGGGGTCGTTGTCATCGGAAGAATGACCTGCTATTTGCAGATTTCCAGCTCATTCTTTGGGCCTATCAACCTAAATTGAACGCCGCACCAGCTTTCGCTGTACACCCGCCGCTCAAGAAAATATATGGAGGGTAGCGGCAAGGCACATGGATAATCCCTGTAGTATATTCTGACTGGAATATGTTTGGTGTGGTGTTCGCAGTGAGGGTGAGCTATAGTTATGTAAGTTTTTGGGTTTTAAGATTCGAATCTATAGTATTTGATCTTTGCAATAGTCCATGATACTATTTTGTCATGCTCGTCAAACGCCCAACATCAGAGCTATCTATCCAAGAATTACGACCAGACATCTTCGTTGCGGGTCCTATTTCTGGTGCAGAAGATTGGCAAAAGCAAGCAGAAAAATTATTAGAAAATATTGAGCGCGGCGAAGAGCTCATTATTGCCAACCCACGACGCCCAGAAGGAATACCGCGCGTTGGTGATATTGCGAAGGAGCAGATCACATGGGAGCACCGAAATCTACAGCTCGCACGTGTGGTAATGTTTTACTTTGTCAAGGGACCAGGTATCATTACACCACTAGAGCTTGGTAAGGAACTCGGACGCGGCTCGCCTATTGTGCTTGGCATTGACAAAAGCTTCGACCGACCATTTGACATCGAAACACAAGCACACCTCGAGCAGCCAGAGCTCCCGATCTATCGCACACTCGACGAAACTGTTGTAGCTGCTGCAGCGCTGGCCAGGCAGATTCGCGCAAAAGAAGGCTAAATATCAGCCCACACCGCTTCGCGCATCGACAAACTCGGCTGCACTTCGAGCAGGTATGGGTCGACTGTGTGGCCAACCTGGGCGTAGTAGTAGCCGAGGGTGGCGATCATCACTGCATTGTCCGTGCAAAAGGCCATGGGTGCGTAGCTAATAGAGCAGGGCAGGGCGGTGCGCAGCTGGCGGCGGAGTTCTTGGTTGGCCGCCACACCACCAGCAATCACGACGGAGCGCGGCGCATAGTGCTCATACGCCAGCACCGTCTTATCCACCAACGTCTCCACTGCCACACGCTGGAAGCTCGCCGCCATATCATGGCGCTGCTGCGGCGTGACAAGCGCTGGAAGCTCGTGCGAAGGAAAAGAGGTATCTTTGCCCACCTCGGCCTGCATTCGGCGCAGCACGGCCGTCTTGAGGCCTGAGAAGGAGAAATCGTACTGGCCATGCATCCGCGCTTTGGGCAATGTGTAGCGCTGCGGGTCGCCCTGCGTAGCGGCAGCAGCAATGGCGGGGCCACCAGGGTAGGGTAGGCCAATGATCTTCGCTACCTTGTCGAAGGCTTCGCCCACAGCATCATCCTGTGTTTGACCAAGTAGTGTATAGTCACCATGCGCCCGAAACAGCACTAACTGGCTATGCCCACCAGAGACGATCAGCGCCAGCATAGGGAAGTTCGGCTGCGCAGCAGGCAGCGCGAGGGCTGGCTCGGGCTTTGGCCGGCCATCCTCCACCACAAAGTTAGCATAGACATGCGCCTCCACATGATGAATCGCGTAGAGCGGCTTCTTGTGCACAAGTGCGAGCGTCCGCGCCGCCAGTGTGCCAACCAATAGTGACCCTACCAGCCCAGGCGCATACGTCACAGCAATGCCATCAATCTCATCCCAGCTGCACGCTGCCTCGGCCAATGCGCGGTCAATCACCGGGGTAATCATCTCAATATGGCTCCGCGCCGCTACCTCTGGTACCACACCGCCATACTGGGCGTGAATATCTATCTGCGAGTGAACCACACTGCTCAGCAAGCGCCGCCCATCGGCCACCACCGCAGCCGCTGTCTCATCGCAGCTGCTCTCAATCCCAAGAATCTTCATAGGGTTATTATAGCAAAGGAGGGGCATGCAATGAGAAAAACCTATGAAATGGCTATATAAAAAATAAGATAACGATGCAAAAATACCGACAAATCTCACTTTCTTAGCGCTAGCTCCACCAACCTATCACTCTGCCCAGTGGAATGTGAAAGCTCGTTGCAATAACTATTTTGTGCTCCGGTGCATAAGATGAATATTCGAGAGAGATATTCATCCTTATAGTGTTCCGTCATCGGGAGTGTGGGAAGGGGGAGTGCGAGGATAAGCGAGGCTTTTGCGATCCCAATCGTAGCACATTTGCTTAATCAAAAAATCATGCCTCTCATGGTTTTAAATACTACCAAAAGTGGTATAATATGTGCCATGGCATTTTCTCTGAAACAAACACTTAAGAATACCCTTCCGCCCAGCGTGCTGGCGGCGCTGGAGCCAAGCTATCGGCTGCTTGAAGCTACTGCGGCTGCAGCCAACCAAGGCTTCCCAGCCCAGGGCATGCACGTCATTGGCGTGACGGGGACGAACGGTAAGACCACAACGTGCTTTATGATCCACCGCATGCTGGTCGAGGCAGGCTACAATGTCGGCCTAATGACGACGGTGGCATATGGAGTGAATGACGACATCACATCGCAAACCGAGCACATGAGCACCGTATCTGCACCCCTGTTGCAGCAGCGTTTGGCGGAGTTTCGGCGGCGCAATGTGCAGTGGGTTGTGCTAGAGGTGACGAGCCACGCGTTGGCGCAGCACCGCATCTTTGGCGTCCCGATCGACATTGCCGTCATGACCAACGTCACCCACGAGCATCTCGATTATCACAAGACATTCGAGCGCTACCGCACCGCCAAGACGCGTCTCTTCAAGCTGGCGCGGCGGGTCGGCATTATCAATGCGGATGACCCATCGGCGGCAGTCTTCGAGCAAGCGGTGCCGCGCAGCCTGTGCTATGGCATCGCGAGCGGCGACATTCGCGCTACCAACATCGCCCAAACCGCCTCGGGCAGCCGCTACGATGTATGGCTCATGGGGCAGATGCATCACATCACCATCAACATGCCGGGTGAGTTCAACATTGCCAACAGTCTGGCCGCGGTAGCCGTAGGGCACGAGGTGGGCCTCAGCCGGGTGCAGATCGAGCAGGGCCTGGCTGCACTCACCGGGGTGGATGGCCGCATGACAGTCGTGGATGCTGGGCAGCCATTCTCTGCCATTGTCGATTTTGCCCACACACCCGACGCCTTCGAGCGGCTGCTGGGCAGTGTGCGAGCCAGCACCAAGGGCAAGCTGATCGTCTTGTTTGGCTCAGCTGGCCGGCGCGATGAGTCTAAGCGAGCGATTCAGGGCAAGATTGCAGGGCGAATTGCCGACGAGCTCATCCTCACTGAAGAAGACGACCGCGATACAGACGGGCAACACATCCTCGCCCAAATCGCCAAAGGCGCAGAAGCTGCTGGCAAAACCCAAGATACCGACCTCTTCCTTATCCACGACCGCGCTGAGGCCATCCGTTTTGCCATTCGCCGTGCCCGCACCGCTCGCGACACCGTCGTTTTCCTCGGCAAAGGCCACGAAAAAACCATCGAGCGCGCCGACGGCACCCACCCCTGGGACGAAATAACAGAGGTGAGAAATGCTATCCACGAGCGGCAAGCATCGAAAAAGAAGCCAGCGAAAGGCAAGAGCAAGCGCACAAAAGACGCCAGCAAGCCTATCTCCAAAGCCAAAGACAAAGCCAAGCGCAAGAAAAAGCCAGCTTCGCGCCACAGCAAGCGGACATCAGCGAGCTAGTGTGTACGCGGCTAACTGCTCTGCGGGGTGTCTGCCTCTCCGTCAGCTTGCTTGGGTTCTACTTCGAACGTTACATCGTCTGTATTATTGCTGCTACCCACTCTTACATATCCATTTGCAGTCAGGCCAGTTGCTACCCAGCCATCCTCTGTGCGCTGCAGCGACATCCACTGGATAAAGAATAGCCACGGCTTGCCCTCAGGACCACTATATAGCCATGGCTTTCCCTCAAAAATCGATTGAGAAATTGCCTCTTTGAGCACTGCGTGTCTCTCGTGGCCTTCGTTTGACGGCTGCCGTGGTATTTCGTGTGGCATATAGCACTGCACCTCCTTTACCTCTGTTATGGTCGCGTGTTGTTGTGGAATCTACCTCTGTTGTGTTGGCTTATCTAGAATGCCATGGCTATACATGCGGGCTACCACCCGTGGCATAACCCGGATAATTTTTTCCTTCGGCAGCATTAGTTTATTGCGATATTCATACCCCTCCACACCAGGAAAGAAAAAGATCCGTCTGTCATCGCCATGCTCAGCAGCATCTTCCTGGGCCTCATACACGTAGTATTCAGACGACTTAAGGTCAATCAGCTTACTATTCACTATCATATCTATCCCACGCACATCCTGGTTGGCTGTGCCTGGCTCATAGGCAATACCCGCTTCATCCAGCACCCGCATGAAGAGCACTTCATTGCGAATGCCCGCTACTGTCGCATACAGCATATCTTTTCGATCTTGCTTGTTTTGAGCATGTATGTTGCCTGAGCACACCGCTTCTAAGCCGTTAACTATATCCGACACAGACGGTATCGACTTCCATGTCTCGCAGGCGTGTGTGGCGTTGTCTATCACATCGCGCAGGGCATGGTTAAAGTGCGTGAGTTTCTTGATTCGTCGCTTATTTTCTTGCCGAGTCAGCGCCGTATTATCTTGTTCAGTCGCCTCCACCCAGCCAGGATACGCTGCAAGCAGCCGCGCCATATCGACATGCGACCACTGTTCTTTGCTCGCATAGTGCTGCACAAGCGTCACAGCACTCTCTCCCAGGGCAACCGAGCGTCGCTGGCGACGTTTTTCCTCACTCCAGTTACGACCTGCTTGCTCGACGAGGTAGGTGAGATGTGGCTTTTGACTCTTCAGCGCTGCATCAACAGTAACAAGCTGCTTTTTGATGTTCGAAGAGGACGTCGACCACTGGCTCGGCGATATAGGCGATGGCATTGTATCAACATAATAGCGTTCGCGTTTATGTGTATGGTGTGGCTTATAGTGGCGTGTTTTTGTCATGGTTGTGTTTGTTATTATATATCATTTTTGGTACCATAACAAAATCACCACATCAGTGGTGATAATGCTTGTTCTTACTCTATAGGTCGTTACCGCTGCGACAGATAGTCGATCTCTTTGATGATGTCGAGCAATGCTTGGGCGCGGCGAGTTTCGTCGCGGATGGACTTGGCAATTTGGTACGCTGGGTCGATCAGGCTCTTGTCGTCTGTCGAACGGATCAAAAGCAGATAGGTATCGAACTTCTCATCTGGGCTAACGTTGAGCTTATCCACCAGTGGGCGCAGCTCTTTGATGGCCGATTGCTTCACGCCATTGAGCGCCTCACCACTGGGCGCAGGCTGCGACGATTGCTGTTGCGAGGACATGATTGGCACGGACGAGCCCATATTGCCCGACATACCCGAGAGTGACGAACGGCCAGCACCTTGCCCCGACATCATCGCCTGCGACCGCTGCGACGCTGCTGTGCCCACCTGTGGACCGATCCCAGCTAGCACCTTGGCAAGCTCTTGATCGTCGGTAATTGATTGTGATGTAGTGCTGATATTCATGGTTCCCACCTGTCTCCAAATATGCTTATGATTCTCTGCTAATTAATGTATCATGGGAGGGTATACTCTTGCAAGCAGAAGGAGACGATTATGCTTGATGACCAGACCATATTGCGCCAACGCGGTGCCGAAGCCGCGCTGCGCCACATTGCAACATTATGGAAACAAACGATGCTGCCAACAGAGGTAACTAGCCAACTCTCGCATATATCAGTCCAGCATGATATTCGTAATGTTGTTATTATAGCAACGGATGGTAGTGCAGTGCTTGCTCACGTCGCTCAGCAGCTCGTGCAGCCTCACTTGGCTGTGCCTGTGCTGTGCTGCGAGGCAGCGGCAGTGCCCGCATTTGTGGACGCGCACAGCTTAGTGATTATTATTGAGGCTGGCATCTCACCTGACCAGGTGAAGAATATACTGCGCTATACACAGCAGCATGCTGCTCCGGCCGTTCTGCTCACTCATGATGCTGCCGTGGCTGAGTGCACCACAGCATACCCTGCAGCTACTATTATGCCAATTACTCATAGGGGAGGGCAGGTGGCACCACTACGCATACTCAGCACACTAAGTGCGCTACTGACGGCCTATCAGTTGCTGGATGATGATCTTGTGGAAGCGATAGCAGATGGCGCAGCGTACGCAGTGGCTGCGGCGCAGCAGTGGGGTGCTACCGTGCCGACCGCTCGCAACCTCGCCAAGCGGCTTGCACGCCAGGCAGCGGGCAAGACGGCGGTGTTTTGTGGCAGTGGGGCGCTCGCGCCAGTTGCCCAGTGGTGGCAGTGGTGTTGGCAGGAGCGGGCGCACAATGTAGCCTTTTCCACCACCCTTACCGAAGCAGAGCAAGCTGGTGCTCATGGCTGGCTAAGCCATCCGGTAGACAAACCATTTGCGCTTTTCGACCTGGTAGGGGAGAACGACACCGCCACCCAGCAGCGCATGGCAGCGCTCGATCGCCGCCTCAGTGGTCGGCGCCCCCACGCGAAGTCTATCTTGCTTGCCGGCGAGACGGAGGTAGAGCAAGTGCTACACGGCATGCTGCTAGCGGAATTCGCCAGTATCTACCTTGGTGTATTGAATGGTGTGAAGCAGGGGAAGGGTTGTATGTCTTGAAATTTCAAGGTTCATACTCCCAAAACTCTATATTTGAGTAGAGTAGGATAAAAGCCAAGCAAAAACCCGCCATATGCGGGCGGGTTCTATACCAAAATAACTTATCTTGTTTAGTGGTACTGCCGTAGCGACTCGATCGTGTTCTTGCGTGCGGCCCGGATGGCTGGGTAGAGGCCAAAGGTGAGGCCAACCGCCAGTGCGAGGCCAATTGCCATCACTGCCGTCTGCCACTCCAGCGATGGTGGGAAGGACAGCCAGATGCTAAAGCTCAACGCCACTATGTAGCCCAGGATATAACCCAAGATACCACCGAGCAAGCTAATCGCCAGCGCCTCGATAACAAACTGCGTAATGATATTACCATCGGTTGCACCAACCGCTTTGCGGATGCCCACCTCGCGCGTGCGCTCCACCACACTCACCAGCATGATGTTCATGATGCCAATACCACCGACCACCAGCGAGATCGCCGCAATCAGCGTCAACACCTGGGTCAGCGCGGTGAAGAGCCGGTTGGTCGGCTGGCTAATCGCATCACCCGTTGCCACGGTAAAGTCTTCTTCGCCTTGGTGATTTTGCTTAATCTTATCCTTAACTTGCTGAGCAATTTGCCCGACCTGCTGCGACGCATCAGCCTGGATGTTGATCTGCTGAATCTGCGTGTGACCACTGTGGATCTTCTTACCTGCCTCAGTGGTGATGATAGCTGCGTTGTCGAAATCAACGTTGTTATAATTCAGCGGATTTTCTGTAGCACGCATCACCCCCACCACAATGAATTCCTTGCCGCGGATCTTAAATGTCTGGCCAATCGACTGCTCGGTGCCAAACAGCTGCACCGACAGCTTTGGGCCAAGCACCGCTGGCTTGGCATCGTGTGTACCACCCTCGAGGAAGTCACCCTCGCGCAGCTCGAGCTGACTCGTGATAGCAAGGTCTGGCGAAGTTGCCACAACAGTAGTGGTGGCTTCTCGGTCGTTGCTCTTGAGCTTGTTCTCAGAGGTCATCATTGGCGCTACAGCGCGGATATGTGGCATCTTGCGCACCGCCTCAACGTCGGACTCGGTGATGGTGCTGGTGTTGTAATTATATTGCGCCACCGAGCTCGCTAGCGACGAGAAGCTCTTGTCTTGCACGCCCGGGCGCACCACAATGAGGTTATTGTTGAGGTCGGACACCTGTTGGGAGATGATATTGTGCAGGCCGCCGCTCAGTGCCAAGATCGCCACGATACTACCCACACCAATTGCCACACCCAGCGTCGCCAGCAAATTACGGCCGCGATTGCGCCGGAAGCTACTGCTTGCATTTTCGAAATGGTCGATGATTATCATGCCTGGGGCTCCTTTGTGCTAGATTGGTGAGCAGACGATGGTGCAGCGGGCTGCTGGGCCGGTGCAACCTTGGCTGGCTGAGCAGATGCTGCAGATGGTGGTTGCACCGCAATATGGGCTGCTGGTGCTGCGGGCTGTGGTGCAACCGGCTTGGGTGGTGCGGCTACAGACTGTGTTGACGCAGGCGCTGCTGGCTGAGCTGCAGTAGCCGATGCTGCTTGAGCCGGCGCAGCAGAGTGTGCCAGAGCAGGCTGCGCCGCCGACGGAGCGTGCTGTGCAGCAGGCAAGGCTGGCGGCACCTCTGGCGGAGCAACTGGCATAGGCTCGATGGTTGGGCCATCTTGAGTATGCGGATCTTCATAGTCGACTACTGCTGGTGCTGTCGTTGCTGGTGCAGGGGCGGCCTTCGCGGGACGACCGCGGGCAATTGCCTTGACGGGTGCAGCTGGCTGAGCAGCCGATGCTGTGCCCTGCGCAATCGTCGGCGCAGTCTTGCTAGCAGGCGCCGCCCGACGCACCCGTGGCTTGCGGGCCACTGGCGTTGGCGTAGCGGCAGTGGTGCGCATCTGTTCATCACTAGCAATCTGCCCATCAAGCATCTTAATCACGCGGCTAGCGTAGCTCGTGAGGTTTGGGTTGTGCGTCACCATAATGATGGTATTGCCCCGGCGGTGCAGCTGAGCCAACTCTTCCATAATAATATGGCTCGAACGGCTATCGAGGTTACCAGTTGGCTCGTCAGCCAGGATAATAGACGGGTGGTTCACCAATGCGCGGGCAATCGCCACGCGCTGTACCTGCCCACCACTGAGCTGCCACGGCATGTAATATTCGCGCTCTTGGAGGTGGAAATTCTTCAGCACAGCACTGGCCTGCTCTAGGCGCTTGACGCGGCGCATCCCCCCACGATAGCTCAGGGGAAGGGCAACGTTCTCGAGCACCGTTAGGCGATTAATCAGGTTAAAACTCTGGAAGACGATGCCAATCTGCCGTGAGCGAATCCGAGCGTGTTGGCGCTTGCTCAGCGTCGCGACCGATGTTCCATCAAGAAAATACTCGCCGCTGTCGGCGCGGTCGAGCAAGCCCATAATATTAAGCAATGTCGTCTTGCCGCAACCACTAGGGCCCATGATGACGATGAATTCGCCTTTTTCGACTCGCAGGTCGACGTTGTCCAAGGCGTTTTGGGCAGCATCGCCCAGACCATACTGCTTGGTGAGGCCTCGGAGTTCTATAACTGGTGTAGAAGATCGTACCATAATTATCCTTTAGTATAAACTGTCAAAAAACATTTCTGCAAGCCCAATCTGCCCAAAAGTGCATATCTATGGCCACGCATCATGCCAAAAGACGAATCAGCAGCGCACTCCTATGGCAGCGTGCCGCCTGGCGCTGGTATGGCGGAGAGACAGGGATTCGAACCCTGGGTGACGTTGCCGCCACACACGCGTTCCAGGCGTGCCAATTCAACCACTCTTGCACCTCTCCGTACCTCTGTATTATAGCGGATGTGGGGTGGGGTGGCAATATGTATGAGTTGCTCGGATATATTGCAATTTGCTCATGCAAGTATTTTACCTATGAGAGTGTGTATTGGTGTTATATTTGTCAGTCTGTATCGTTAATTATTTTAAATATAAATGTATAGGGAAGGATCAATAACTATTCTTGTACGATTGGAGGGTTGCAAACTATCATACTTTCTTTATCATGTGGTATGTATAAAATATCTCCCATTTTTGCCAAAAAATAATGTTCGAGTATATTTCTATACTAACCTCTGTGTGCATGCGCCATTCATTTTTCTCAACAGAGGCCAAAAAATATTTGACCTGCCGCGCAAACAATGGTAGCATGAAACGCAAGTGCGCATATAATAAGCACACATAACCACTAATCCTGTATTGGGGAGGATTGAAGCTTATGACAGAAATACGCAATAGTTATCCGGTAGGCGTTAGCGGATCTGAAAAACCAGATAATGCAGCCTCACATGAACAAAAAAACCCCCGTAGACGAGATTTCCTTCTCGGTTTGAGTCTCGGTGGTGCAGCCTTGGCTGTTGGAGCAGGTCTATCAGCAGCTCTTTTTGGTCACAACCGATCTAGCTCAGCCTCTTCAGAAACAACGCCCTCTGCATCAGAATCTCCAAGCTCGAGCCCAGAAGCAACTCCATCTGCCACTGCAACAGAGTTCACTGAGTCATCGGCACCGTCTCAAGAACCAGAGTCAACTCATACTAATGAATTGCGCCCTGAGCCCGTTGGCAAATATAATTTTTCGAATTTGAATGAATTCAATGACAAGTTATGGGAACAGTACGATGACCGTACCAAAGGTCAAGTTGTTCTCGATTTTTTCAAAAACAATCTTAGCCCAGACGTTATCGATAAGCTCGTCAACTGGAATGCGGGTAAATCACAAGAGCTAGCGGATATTTGGTTCAGCGATGTCGACCCGCTTATACGCAAACTGACACACGATGCCAAATATCATGCAAAACTTACCGACGATAATGGCGCAGAAATTTATCCATGGTCACTACTAAACAATTTAGCGAGCTATCTTGATGTTCCGCACATAGGCCAATCCAAGGGATATTATGGTAAGTTTGTTGACGAAGCTTACCAATCTCGTGGCCAGGACCTTCCAAACTACAAACCGACTATATTCACAATTCAAAGATTCGCTACCATGTCTGAATTAGGCGACAGATATCCGATAGATACGAGCAAGACCGTTAAGGGCGAGCAAATCTTTAGCGCAGTCTACTGCGAGGTACTAAATGATAGAGATGGTAAGATATATGATTTTGCCATCCGAACTCAGGTACAAGACCCAAAGACAGGGAGATACGATGTCGACCCATTTCCACGCGTTGCTTATTTCTGTCGTACGGATGAATCTAATAAGTATAAGCCTACTAATATCCCCCCACTGAATGAAGCGCGTTAGAAAGTGTAGCGCTTATATCCTTCACAATTTTCAATTTTAGCTCCATATAGCTAGTTTTATAGCGTTGTTTTGTGTATTATATGTAGTGTATGACAAACTCTCTTGTATCTAAGCTAAAGCGCTTTTCACTCTTTCCATTAGCTATTATTCTTGTACTTAGTTCCAGCGTGTTTATAGACCAAAAGGCTTATGCTGATGATCATGATGAGAAGATTCGAAAATGGGCTCTCTTTGAGGCGCAAGACGGGGAGAGTGGCACATCTCATGCTGGGTGTTTTGACGGGATTTACAGTATTAGCTTTAGAGATGTCAAAACTAATGGTCTTGGCGGAAGTGGTTTTAGCGAAGAGCGCTTTGTCCTAGGCAAAAAAATGTCATGTGCTGCCATTTATGAAGAAGGTATCTTAAAATGGGGGTTTTCGGGCGCTGAAGATTTTTTGACCGCAGCTGGTTATAAGAAGAACAATGGCAATAGAACATGGGAAGCAACAAAAGGTCGGCAAGGCCCTGTCAACGCAGCAATTCGTAGTAAGTTAAAAATTAATGATAATAATATAGAGGAGTATTTAAAACCTGGTGAGATATACACGTATTATTATAAGGATTTTGTCAGCACGTGTTCCGTCAAGGATGAGAAAAATCGATCAGAGCTTAATAGTTCTCAAATCACTCTTGCAGACAAAGCAGAAGATGGCTATATATCCTATAGCAGGATTGGAAAAGACGGCAACAGTGATATAGTACAGCAAGTTATAGCAAAGTACAAAGCTCCAGACACAACTGTAACAGCGGGTAATCATTCTAAGACAGAAGAAGACAAAAAATTCTGTATCGATAAATCAAAAAAAGTTACAGCGCAAGCAAGCAAGGCAATAGATAACGCCAAGAAAAACGCCTCAGCAAAGGCAGTTGACGACAGCCTTGCATCAGCGTTGTCTTCTCTAAAAAATAAGGCATGTGCGGCAGACCAATCGAAATGTAATGATAATGGTTGGGAAAAATCTGTTGCGGTTTGTATTGCAAATGCTACGAAATCCTATGTTACAGAGGCTGTAGTAACGCGCGGGAAATCTAGTAAAGAAAAAGATATCAATACATACAAAAAAGAATACATTAGCAAATGTATGCATGAAAAATGGCCAAATCTGACAGAAAAAGAGATCAAAGACATTCTTAACGGTGTTGATACAAAGAAGGCGGCAGACGCAGCAAAAGCAGGAGACATTGACATAGGGGGTGGTGAGGGTGCTCACGACACGCCTGAGGCTGGTGAGGAAGAATCCAAATCACGCTGTGCCATCGATGGTGTTGGCTGGGTTGTTTGCCCTGTCGTTAACTTCCTTGCCGACATCTCAGACGACTCTGCAGGTATTTTAGCCAAACTGCTTGAAGTCAACTCATTTATCTTAACTAACCGTGGTCCTGATTCTGCCTTCCACTATTGGTCGCGTATTCGGGATATTGCCAATATCGTCTTTATCATCGTTTTCTTGATCATCATCTACTCACAGGTTAGCGGTCTTGGTATTAGCAATTATGGTATTAAGAAGCTTCTTCCTAAGCTTCTTATGACTATCGTCCTTGTCAATATATCTTTCTATGTATGTAGCATTCTTGTCGATATCTCTAATATTGTTGGGTCATCATCGTTCAACTTCATTACCTCACTTGGTGGTGGTGGGAGCGGCCCAGAAGGTGGCTGGGCGACAAAAGGTAATGCGCTAGGAGGAATTGCCGCTGCTGTTCTTGCTGGTACCGTTGGATTCTTTGTCTTGGGTACTCTCATTTCTGGCCTTGTCTTTATTGTTGTTACTGCAACTATTACCGCATTTCTTCTTGGCGCACGACAGGCATTGATTATCTTTACTATTATCTTGTCGCCGCTTGCTTTTGTAGCACTGCTATTACCAAGTACAGAAGGGTTATTTAAGAAGTGGTGGGGCTTCTTCAAGACACTCCTCTTTCTCTATCCAGCAATTGGTTTACTCTATGGTGCATGTAACCTGGGGGCAACGGTCATTAATGGTATGAAGGGTGAATCACCTGTATTACTACAGATCATTGCTGCCGCTCTTACCTTCACACCACTCCTATTAGTTTCTCGCCTAACAAGCCTCATGACCTCAATGATGGGGCTAGCAAATATTGCTGATAAGTGGGGCAACTTGGCTGGTAAAGCTACTGAGAAGAAGTTACAGTCTGGCCTGGATAAGTCTATGTACGGACGATTTATGGCAGAGCGAGAACGCTCAAAAGAACTGGCGCATGCGCAAACTCAAGCTGGCACCTATAAGGGCTGGAATCCTGTTAGGAGGTTACGAAGTGGGGCTATGCGAGGAATTAATAAGCGCGCTCGCAACCTTCCAGGGTCAGCTGGTAGATCGGTGCGTCGTGCCCAAAGCTATGCATCGCGCCTTATCGACCAACAAGCCGAGGAGGAGATGAAACTCTCAGAGTCATTCTTTGAAAATTATCGATATCTAGACAAAGACGGGAAGGAACAAGCTCTTTCTCGTAGTGATATCTTTGAACTTGCAAAGGGTGGAAAAATTCAAGGTTACAAAAAGAATAAAGACGGCAGTATAGAGAAAGGTGATGTGTTAGACGCTGATAATTTCTCTGCCTTCGACAAGCGATACATTGTTACAGATGCTGCTAAGCATGCTAACTCAAACCAGCTACGTGCACTAGCAAAACATGCTAATGACGATCTAGGTTCTGGTGATCGTGCAGCTATTGCTGACGCACTCTCGCAATCTCCGGCCGCTGCCAAGAACCCGTGGTGGACTGGGAAAGCTGCAGACCAGTTACGCGCGGGCGAGTTTAATTATGAACAAGCTGTTGTGGAAGGCGCTCTTGGCGGGAAATACAACGCACCTAAGATGGCCGATATGGATGAGCCGGCCTTCAAGGATATGATGGAGGTTCTTAGTAGAGACAATATTAGTGGCATCAGCGAAGATCAGCTTATGGAGGCAAGGCAAGCTACTGGTCTAGCAATTGACGCAGCACTACGGTCTCAACTCTACAACGCAAAGATGCAGAGTAACGACGCAATCTATAAGCGTGCATCCAAGGCTAGAGAATGGAGCCACGACCCAACTAAGCAATATCGTACTTTGGGGAATAATACAAAGCAAGACTAGTGAGTCTTCTCCCCATCCCCCTCATGCTATAATAAATACATAAACTATGTCGAGATATAAGGTTGCGCAGGATGTAGAGGCAGAGGATAAGATTCTTGGGCCGTTTAGCTTTCGCCAGTTTATTTATCTGCTGGTTGCGGCGGCAGGAATTGCGTTGGCGTGGGGATTGTCGCAAGTGTTTTTGCCGCTGGCGGTTATTCCAGTGCCAATTATCCTACTATTTGGTGCGCTAGCTCTGCCACTGCGCAAGGACCAGCCAATGGAGGTTTACCTCGCGGCGGTGATATCATTCTACACCAAGCCACGCCGGCGCATGTGGCAGCCTGATGGTATCAACTCGTTAATCGAGATTACGGTACCCGAGAAGGTGGAGATCGAGCGAACGAAGAACCTCAGCCAAGACGAGGCCGAGCGCCGCTTGGCGTATCTGTCGCAGCTAGCTGATACTCATGGATGGTCCATTCGCCACACCCGCGTGCCCGATGCACAGGGGTCGATGATTAGCGATGTCTACTTCGAGGCGCAGCAGACCTCGGATATGTTTGATGATAACAGTAGCGAAGCACGGGCGATGACGCGGCGCATCGAGCAATCAAACCAAGCCCGGCGCCGAGCCGCCATTGAGCGCATGCAAGCCCCAGCGGCTGCGCTGCCTGCCGTAGCTGATGGGCAGCCACTCCAGCAAGTCCCGGTGCCGTATCAGCCAGCCTGGCCACAGGCCCAGCCGCAACCATACCAGGCAGCACCGCAGCCAGCTCCAACTATCCCACCACAGGCTACACCTCCGTACCAGCCACCCGTTGATGCCGCTGGCTTTGCGCCAGTGTCGCCGCCTCAGCCTCGTATGCCAGAGCCGCCATACCCAGCACCAGAGCCTCAGCGCCCAGCAGTGTCGTATTCATCCACGAGCTTCCCGGAGAATCGCACGGCGTCGTCGCATCAGCAAGTTCCTTCACTCGATGCTAGTGCTTACCAAAATCAACCAAACCCATACCCACCTCAGCAATCTACCGAGGTATACGAGATTTCGCCAGTGGATGATGCGGCGCATGATGAAACACCTGTTGCCGAGCCACAGCCCATGCCGCGAGAGCATGACTCACTCCAGTCTTTGCCAATGGCACTGCCCGCCGTTATTCCGCATGATTCGGTCTTGCCAGACGCCCTGAGCAAGCCCTACACGCCGGCTAAACCCGCAGTAGAAACTGCGCCAGAGCCCAAACCAGAAGAAGCACCATCCTTTGAAGCGATCTATGCCAACTTGCGCCAGCACGCTACTCCCAGCACCGATGCCGTACCGCTTGTACCACCCCAAAAGCCAGCCGCGCGCACTGCTACTACACCTGATTATCAACCAGCTACAGCACCTTCTACCGATGTTCAGCCATCATCCACCCCAGTACCTGCAGAGCAACCAACCCCGCCAGCAGCCTCCAATTATCCGCAAACCCCTGTGTCGTATCCTCCCCAGCAGCCTACCTACCAGCCAGCACCACCTCAGCAGCCACCCGTCGCACCAGCCCAAACCACACAAGCTCTCGCACCCACCCCAGCCGCAGTATCCTACCGAGATCGCTCAGCACTGGCTGATGATAAAAATGTCATCGACATGTCCGTGCGCTACAACCCATACCCCAGTATTCACCAGTCGGTCATCCAGCCGCTCGACCCCAGTTATTACGCCAAGACAACCCCCACGCGCGAGGAACGCCTACGTGAGGAGCAGCTTGCCCAGCAACGCAACAATCTGCCGCCAAACACTAGCACAAACACCGTCTCGCCTGATATAATTAGACTAGCCAGCAACTCTGATTTGTCCGTTGCTGCCATTGCCAATGAAGCTAACCGGATTCAACATCAAGAGCAGGCTAATCAGGATGATGACGATGAGATTGTCATCCCTTTGCGCTAAGAAATAAGAAGGAGAGCGGTGTCGCCAAATTCACCCAATAATCAACAGCCACCAGCTGGGCCACCCAGCCAGTTTGGCTATAGCCAAGGCCAGGGCGCTGCGCCAGCGGGCCAGGTGCCAGCTAATTACCCGCAATATCCTGCTCCACCACAGGGCAATTACCCCGCCGTGCAAGCACCGGCTCAGCCACCAGCTGTGCAGGGCAGTACGAATGATCAGCCCACCCAAGACACCAAGAAAAAGGCTCCACCCAAGCCCGCTACCACGCAGAATAGCCTCCTCCTCTCGGAGCTGCGCGATGATATGATTATCATGGGTGATGGTAGCTTTCGCGCCGTCATTGCTTGTGAGTCGATTAACTTTGACCTGATGAGCGCTCGTGAGCGCGAGGGGGTGGAGTATAGCTACCAGAACTTCCTCAATGCGCTGTACTTCCCAGTGCAGATCTGCATCCGCTCGCAGCGGGTGGACATTGGCCCATACCTCGATAAGCTCGTTGCCATCCAGCGTACCCAAGACAACATGCTGCTCAGTGTGCTAATGGAGGACTATATCAACTTCATCGACGACCTCTCGCAAAACGCCAACATCATGGACAAGAGCTTCTACGTCGTCATTCCGTATTACCCAGCAGGGGAGGGGACGATTCTCGACCAGAGTAAAGGGTTCTTCACCAAGCTCTTCGCCCCCAAGAACACCAACACCGTGACGAAAATCAGCAAAGAAACCTACGAGCGAGCCCGCGAGGAGATCCGCAACCGCGCCGACACCATCCTCAATGGCTTGATGCAGATTGGTGTGCGGGCAGTGCAACTCAAGACTAAGGAGCTCGGCACCCTCTATTACAACATGTACAACCCCGACACGGCAGTGCGCGAGCCGCTGGGCGACTTTAATAACGTGACTTCCACCTTCGTCCGCAAAGGCGAGGGAGCCGTCCCAACCTCGACAGCATATCACAAAGGAGATTTTTAATGGCACGACGACCTGATCCAATCGACATTGCTGCCCAGCAGCGCGAGCGCGAGCAAGCAGAGGTAGAGGAAGCCTTTATCAAGGGGATGACGACGCTGCGCGACCTAATCGCGCCCAGCAGTCTCGAGATCCACAGCACATACTTCCGCATTGGCACCAAGTATGGCCGCACACTTTACATCTACGGCTACCCGCGTGAACTCTACACAGGCTGGCTGTCAGGGCTTATTAACATCGACCAAGTGCTTGATATTAGCATGTTTATTTACCCCGTGGAGACAGAGATCGTCCTCAACAACCTCCGCAAGAAGGTGACGCAGCTTGAGGCCGATATGGCGCTTAACTCCGAAAAGGGTAAGGTGCGTGACCCAGCCCGCGAAGCTGCTCTGGCTGATGCCGAGGAGCTACGCGACCAGCTACAGCTTGGGGCCGAACGCTTCTTCCGCTTTGGACTCTACGTCACGCTTTATGCCGATAGCCTCGAGGAATTGAGCTTCGTCCAGCACGTCATCGAGACAATCTTTGGCCAGAACATGGTCTATAGCAAGACCGCCAGCAACCAGCAAGAGCAAGGCCTCAACAGTACCATCCCCCAAATGACCGACCAGCTACAAGTCCGCCGCAACATGAACACTGGCGCGGTGAGCACAAGCTTTCCCTTTACCAGTGCCGACCTTAGTGACGGCGAGGGTATTCTCTACGGCGTTAACCAGCACAACCAAGGGCTCGTTATTTTCGACCGCTTTAGCCTTGAGAATGCAAATATGGTCGTCTTTGCAAAGTCCGGTGCTGGTAAATCCTTCACCGTTAAACTCGAGGCACTGCGCAGTATGATGCTTGGCACTGACATCCTCGTCATCGACCCTGAGAACGAATACCAAAAGCTGGCCGATGCAGTCGGCGGCAGCTACATTCGTCTCAGCCTCAGTAGCGATACGCGAATTAACCCCTTCGACCTCCCCCGAGTGATCGACAGCGACGAAGCAACCGATGCCCTGCGCGCTAATCTCATCACCCTGCAGCGGCTCTTCAAGCTCATGTTGGGCGGCACACTGGTGGGCGGGCAGCAGATTGCCCTGCTCAGCCCAGCTGAGGAGGCCGATCTCGATCAAGCGCTCATCGATACCTACGCCCGGGCCGGCATCACTAGTGACCCACTGACGCATAATTCTCAGCCACCGACGATCATCGACCTCTACGATACTCTCCTCCACATGGGTGGGGCAGGGCCGTCACTAGCTCAGCGCCTGCGCAAATACACCACAGGTACCTTTGCTGGCATCTTTAGCCAGCAGAGTAATGTTGATATTAATAACAGCATGGTCGTGTTTAACATCCGCGACCTCGAGGACGACCTGCGGCCAGTAGCGATGTATATTGTGCTGAGCCACATCTGGAATATTGCCCGCACTGTACAACGCCGGCGGATGCTGATCGTCGATGAGGCCTGGCAGTTGATGAAGTACGAAGACTCGGCAGAATTTCTCCATAGTCTAGCCAAGCGAGCCCGTAAGTACTCTCTGGGTCTGACGACCATCACGCAGGACGTAGAGGACTTTATGGGGAGCGAGAAGGGCCGGGCTATCGTGGCAAACAGCTCGCTTCAACTCTTGCTAAAGCAATCGACCAGTGCAGTGGATGTGTTGGCAGAGGTCTTTAAGCTCACCGAGGAGGAGCGTAAGCGTCTATCTAACTTCCCTGTGGGAGATGGCCTCTTCTTTGCTGGGCAAAACCACGTCCATATCCGCATTTTTGCCAGCGAGACTGAGACACAATTCATCACCACCAACCCAGTGGCCAATAACAGCTTATACCAGCAGCCAGTGAGGTCGTAGTCCACCATGCCTACCCCCATCCCCTCCCAGCAAAAACCCGACCTCGACCGGCATAATCCGGGGAATACGCATTGGAGCAACGACACCTTCGCTGGCCGAAATAATCATGCTGGCAGTGGTGATTATAGCCAATCCAACACCGCCCAAGACCTCCAGTCGCGCGAGAACAGCGGGAGTGGCTCATCCGCCCATAGCAACGCCAGCAGCACTGGCGCAACTGGCAGCGACTATGCCAACTCCGTCCGAGGCCAAGAGGGCGCGCCAGGAAGCAACTGGAGCGATAATAACTGGTTCAACAAGGTAGTTCCACCAGACAGCAAACTCTCTGAGCCCAAATCTCGCTTTGCTAAGGCGCGGAGTGCCATCTTCTCTAAGAAGGGCGGGCCAATGGGTATCCTTGGCGCTATTTTGCTTGGCGGTGGCTCAATGCTCTCATTTTTTAGTGGGCCAAGTCTACTTTTGCTTCATATTAAAGAAAATCTCACCAACCATTGGAATTCACAAAATACCAGCTTCGAACGACGCGCTAATAAGGTGCTATTTAAGCGCATCCAAAACACCGCAACTAGTGGTATTTGCTCAGTAGTGAACGTGCGATGTAAATATAATCGTGTCTCGAACCGGTTACTAAAGCAGTTTGAAAAAAATCAAGTTGAAGCTCTCGATAAAGAAGGGAATGTTATTAAACCCTCCGAAGAATTTGACTTAAAGAAATCTACTCTTGGTGAAAAGGTTGCAAACTATCGCGTGACTTACGACAATGGTACAAAACAAACGGTTAGTCCCCCAGAATTCAAAAAATTATACTACGAGAATCCAGAGTTCAGAGCAATTATGCACCGCGCACATGCACCGCGCTGGGTGGCTTTCTTCGATAAAGTGTTTAACAATGGCGTTATAAAAAAATTCTCTCTTACCAAGAAGAACAAACTCGCTGGCGCCAAAAGCGAGAAAGAAGTCCGCGAAAGCATCGACAAAAATACCAAAGGCCAAGAGATGAAAGGCAAATACGAAGCCAAGGAAAATGACGATGAAGGCAAAGAAAAGGTTACTGAAGATACCGATGTTGGCAAAGCCGCTAAAGAAGCGGTGAGCGAAGGAGCCGAAGGGGCAACAAAATCTGTTAGTAAGGAAGCAGCAGCCAATATTATCAAAAATGGCGTTGGCAAGACTGGCAATATCGTCGCCATGATTGCTGGCGGCCTCTGTATGGTACAAGATGGTGCTCAGTCTATTAGCAAGACAATTCGCCTCATCCAAATGACGCAGGTCATTAGCTATGCCATGATGTTCTTTACGATGGCAGACAACATTAAGGCTGGCTCAACAGATTATATGGCCGTTGCTGTGCTTGGGACGATTCTAACCACCGTGCTCGTCAACAAATCTGGCAACGTAACCAAAAAAGCCGCGACCGACGGAATGGGTCTTAAATATGGACTCATGAAAGAGATAGCCCCAACTGACACCTCCAACTGGACAGAATACGTCCCTGGCGGTGGCTGGGCTCGGAAGATGAGTGGCGTTGCCAATGCTCTTGGTGCTAACATTAGCGCACTGAAGACATCCTGCACAGCCATCAACAGCACTGGTGGTCAGCTTCTCATGAGTGTCGTTGGTGGATGGACAAGCGTCGTTGGTGAGTTGGTTTCAAACTTAGCTGCTCCTGTTATTTCTGCTGTGTTTGCTCCAATTCTCAGTAAGCTCATAAATTCTATGGCGGGCACTCTTGTGAGTAGTGCTACTGTTGGTGAAGATGCTGGAGATGCCCTCACGAGCGGTGCGGTAAATATGTTCTCCGAAGCAGCAGCAGCAGGCGGTAATGGTATGCTCAATGTCGACCAAACAATCGCCTACGAACGAGAGACGGCTCGTCTCAACCTTGCCTATGCTGCTGAGCAACGCGTTGAGCGGAGCCCATTTGACGCAACGTCGCCATATACCTTTATGGGAAGTCTCTATAGTTCGTTTATTCCATATATGGGTAGTTTCTCTAATCTTAGTAGTTTTGTTCATAATCTTGTGTCGCTCCCTAAGAATATCGTACCGGCCTTCTTTGGCAACAAAGTGAGCGCCAATACCGAGACAGATCGCATGAAAAAAATTTGGCAAGCATGCGATGACCCAAACATCCCCAAAGACGTCGCTGCTGGGCCATTTTGTAATATATCGTATGGTGCGCTCAATCTCGATAAAGATCCCGACGAAGTTGCCCAATCTCTCGCTGGGCAATACAACGAAGAAACAGGCCAAGCAACTGGCGGCACGCTCAAAGAATGGCAAGAGAAGTGCGGCAAAGGTACTGATGGCGAGAATGGCGTCGACACCGCTTATTGCAAGTTTGACTCTGAGGAAAAAGTCAATGCTGCACTCTTCACAATTGACCAACGCGTCGTCGACACCATGGACAATGAACCAATCTCTGGTGGAGGTGGTGCAAGCCAATCTAGCAGTAGCACTCCCAGCGGCCCAGCAGTTGGCGAGCCAGAATTCAACCAAGCTCAGCCTGCTGCAGAAGGTGGCGATTCTATATCAACATGGAACGGCCTTAAAAACGGCGAATTAGCAGAAGGCGACTTAGTAGCTCTGTCATTTTCATCCGGCGAGAGGATGCACAAGCAAGCTGCGGCCGCTATGGAAGAAATGAACAAAGCATACAAAGCAGAAACTGGTGCTGATTTTGGTATCAACGAAGCATACCGAGACTGCCAACGGCAAATTGCATACGCAACACCAGGTAACCCATTATACCAAGGTGGTCTCGCCAAGCCAGCGCCACCTTGTAGCTCGAACCATGGCTGGGGGCTCGCAGCAGATATCAGCGTGGGGGACTTTGGCTCTTCTACTTACAATTGGCTCAAAGCTAATGCACATAAGTACGGCTATGTTCACCCCGAATGGGCAGAACCTAACGGTAGTAAGCCAGAAGCATGGCACTGGGAGTATGCTCGACGCATTGGAGGATCATCATGATCATGCAATGGATCCATCAGTGCTTATCCTTTCTTCATATCTTTATTGCTCATTGCTGGATATATATTCGGCAGCGACTGCTTCGCTTTTCGTCTCTTTTTTCTCCATCAACACAACTCTTTTCTCACTGCACAACTATCTATCGAATAAGCTCTCTTGTTTTTGCGATAGTATTCTCTCTCGTGTCAACTCCCGCTTCAGCTTTAGACGCAAGGTTCTTTTCTGGTAACTATATCGAGCATTTCGACCCCGACGCAGCCACCTGCTCTACCAGCTCCACCAGCAGCAGTGATGGCAGTAGCGGGACTGCAGCAGAAGATCTCAAAGACTTTGTCCGCAAATACGTCAAGATGGCTGTCGAAACGAACAAAAAGTATGGCACACCATACGAAACAGTCCTTGCCCAGGGGGTTATTGAATCTGGTTATGGCAAGTCTGGGCTTACCGTCAAGGCAAATAATTTCCATGGTATCAAGGCTGGCGGGAACTGGTCGGGTGAGGTGATCGATATGGAGACCGAGGAGGAATACGCCTCTGGCCGAACAACAATCGTCGATGGCTTTCGCAAATATCCTACCGTCGAGGCTGGCTGGCTTGGCTATGGCGAATTTATCACCAGCAACTCACGCTATAGCGAAGCCCTTAAATATCCTGGTGACCCGCGCAAATACCTCCAGGAGATTAAAAATGCTGGCTATGCGACCGACAGCCAATATGTCTCGACTGTCACCGAATATATTGATAAGATTGAGCAAATTGTCAAGGAAGAGAACTTGTCTCCGCCTTCATCCCAAATCCAAGTCGAAGGTGGTAATAATAATGGCGCCAACACCCAAAATGCATCAGCCACAGGCTGCACCGCAAACGGCAGTAAGAGTGCCGCCGGTGGATCAATCGTCGAGACGGCCAAGAGTCTTGCCTGGGAGGATGGACGACATGTCGACAGTGATGGTGCAAAACCAGAGTATAAACAAGCCCGCCAGCAGTATAACCCAGAAGCGGGTGGTGACTACACCGACTGCGGCAAATACGTTGCAACAGTGATGCGCATGAGTGGGGCAGATCCGAATTATCCACCAGCCGGAACGGCAGTGCAGCGCCCATATGTCTTAAGCCACCCAGAGAAATTCTATACTAAAGAGTCTCCTGGAATGTCCGACTTACAACCTGGTGATATTCTAATTTATAATAATGGGCAAGGTCATACTCTTATCTATACTGGTGACCTTGGTAATGGATTTGTTGGTGCACAGGCATCGCAATTTGATTACTCACCAACCTACATTAAACAAGGAACAGTCGAGTGGATGCTTGGAAACCCGGGTGTTGTATTAGCGAGGACAGTCAATGGAAATACTCAATCAAAAACGTAACCAAATTATCGCACTATTTGCCCTGCTTGCCGTTGGCATGATTGCCTTTACGATATATCGCTTTGTTGATAATCTCAAATACGACAGTACTATCCTCGTCTATGCTATCCCCGATAGCCTTACTGTCTCGTATGATACAATCAAAGACCAAAAGGTAACAACGCGGGCAAAGCACGCTGTAAAGAGCGGGTCGCATATATACACATTTCGGGCTAAAGGCTTTGCCGACCACCAGGTCAAGCTAGACCTCAAGCCAGGCGAAGAAAAGAAGCTATTCTTTGCCATGAAGCCACTAACTGAGGAAGCAAAGAGAGAAGCGAAGAAGGAAAAATACAACGATATCCGCGAAGCAATCGGCGGCCACGAAGCAACACAAGGAGGAGCAAAGATATCTCAAGAGAGCCCTCTTATTAATAAACTTCCTCACTACTCGCGCTGGTTCTATATTGTTACCTGCAACCCATACCGCACGACCGACCGGTCAAATCGGCTTGGTGTGTGCATCGTCACAACAGACAAAACGAGCCAATCGCAAGTCGACCAAGCCCTCAACTATATTAAGAAACACGACAAAGATATTGATAAATACGACATAAAGATCAATGGCAAAATATATCCCACCGCCGAAGAGCTAGAAAAGAAGCGTGTTGTTCCGTGCGGCGGCAATAATCCACCGTGGTGTTATATGTACACCGATATATAAGTATAACACTCACCCCACCGCACTCGTCATCACAATCTGGTTATCGACGAACTCACTAAGGAGGCGCTGCTGGCGCTGCTGGTCGAGCTCACCAAAGACATCGTCGAGCAGAATGAGTGGCGCTTGGCCTGTTTGCTGCTGGATGTAGGCTGCTTCGAGAAATTTGAGGGCAAGCACAATGGTGCGAATTTCACCGCGCGATGCAGTCTTGGCGGCCGGATTACCTCGAAACAGCACGGTGATATCATGCCGGTGTGGGCCAACACTCGTCGCGCCAATTACTTTGTCGTACGCTGTTTTTTGCTCATACTCGGCAAGGAGCTGCTGCGCGGTCATGCTGCGCTCCTCCGAGTAGTGCAACGCTACGCTATCTGCCATGCCCGCAATACTTTGGTACATAGCACTGCTTTTTACACTAAGATAGCGCAGCACCCGCTGGCGCTTGGCAATGATTGATGCACCATGCTGGCTCAAGATAAGATTCCACGAGAAAAGTGCCGCATCGCTGAGGGTAGGGTCTTTGAGTAATTTATTTCGCTGCTGCAGCGCTCGGTGGTAGCGGCTCAGCTCGTGACTATAGTGCGCATCATATTGCTGGATGAGTGTATCAAGAAAATCACGTCGGCGCTGCGGCGAGCCAGTAATAATTCGCAGCGTATCTGGCTCGAAGAGGACGATCGGGTATTTTTTGCCATAGGGGAGGCGACCATAGGTCGTGCCATCAACGATAAAACGCTTGCGCTTCGTCTCATGTCGACGATCATACCGAACGCGATAGTGTTGCTCATCCGTCGCAAGGTCAATTGTATAACTTTTTTGTTCATGTTGGCAGACTGCTTCATCACTACCGCGAAAGGAAGTACCACGCAGCGCAATATGAATCGCCTCGATGAGCGATGTCTTGCCAGAGCCGTTTGGGCCAGAAATCAGCGTCGTACCTGGCTCAAGGTTGAGTGTCTTGAGCGTATGGATTCGCACATGCTGCACTGCTAGCCGTGTTATCTTCATCGCTAGCTCTTCAGTGGCATAATAATATGAATGTAGTTTGGCTCGGGCTGAGCGGCCGTCAAGACGCAGGGCGAGAGCTTGCCACTAAAGCGGAAGGTGATCGTCTCGCCATCAAGAACACCCAGTGCATCACTAATGTACCGCGAATTGAGCGTAATCTGCCCATCACTCGACACCTCAGCTTCCGCCTCGGAGGTATTTTCGCCCAGCTCGGACGCAACGGAGTGAATCCGCAATTTCTGCGCCTCATAATCGGCGGTAAGCGTCACACTACCGCCCGACTCACGCGCAAAGAGCCCTGCCACCTTTACGACGCGCGAAAAATCACCTGCTGCCAGTATCACATTTGTCTCGGATTGAGCAGGGATGAGCTGCCGATAATTTGGGTAAGTGCCATCAATTAAGCGGCTGGTAATCTCTACCTCCTCCAGCCGGAAGCGCACCTGCGTCTCGTCAAAAAGCACCTCCACCTCTTCTGTACCGTCGCTGAGCGAGCGCAGTGCTTCTTGTAAGCTACTGGCAGGCACAATCGCCGCAATCTGGCTTTGGCTCGCCATCAAACGCCGCTCGGCCAAGCGATAGCCGTCCGTCGCTGCCATATAGAGCGCACCATCCACTGTATGCCAATACACACCAGTCAGAACAGGTCGAGTCGTGTCATTACTACACGTCACCAAGGTTTGCGCCGCTGCCTGCTTAAAGTCTGCAGCGGCGATACTATAGCGTACCGATTGTTCTTCATCAATCGTCGGTAGCTCCGGAAAGTCATCTGCTACTACGCCATTAATCGTCGAGGTGTACCCGCCAGACGTCAGTGTCATACGCGTGCCGTCGGTCTCCAGCTCGATCGGCCCTTTGGGCAAGTTCGCCACAAATTCGCTCACGAGCTTGGCTGGTAGGGTAATAACCCCTGGCGTCTCCACCTTTGCGCCTACATAGTAGGTCGCGGCGATTTCTAGGTTGGTCGCAGCCAAGAGAAGGCGATTACCTTCGGTGCGGAATAATATATTGTTCAAGATTGGCAGGCCGGCTCGGTTGCTCGCTACTCGCCCGACGACCCCGAGTGCCCGGGCAAGGTTTTCTTGTGTGACAGACAGTTTCATATCAACAATCCTTTCTTTTTATCTGGTTGGTATAGTAATAGGTGCTGTGGATACTGTGGAAACCATGATGAATAACAGAGGTACGACCTGCTCACTACTTGTGCAAAACGCTGCGATCGCTGGCGTGGATAAATCGGGGAGAAGTGGTGGTTATCCACCAGCCAATGAGGCTGGAGGGCGGTGCGCTCTTGGTGCTGTGGATGGCTGCCCACGAACTGTCCGCTGGTTATACGGCTCACTATACACGGCTTTTCCACAGGCGTCGCGAAAAAAACACATGGCCTAGGCATAGAGCTTGTCCCGGATGTCAGCGACTTGCTCACGGATGAGGTAGTCAAGCTTGATGGATTTTTCGATCTTTTCGACTGAGTGGATGGCGGTAGTATGGTCTTTGCGGCCCAGCTCATTAGCAATTTGTGGGAAGCTCATGTGAAGCTCGCTGCGCAGTAAGTACATAGCAATCTGCCGCGGCACAACGATATGTTTAGCTCGCTTAGCACCACAGATTTCCTTGCTGTCGATCTGGAAATGGCGGGCAGTCTTGTCGATAATCTGCTTGGCGGTGAGATGCTGAGGGCGACTGCGCCGGACATTACCAAGTAAGCCTTCTGCTGTCATCACATCAGGGGCGACGCCACGCATTTCCGCATAGGCAAGGAGTTGATTGAGCGCACCCTCGAGCTCGCGGATGTTTGTCTTGACGTTCTTGGCAAGATACTCCACAGTGTCGCGTTCAAGCGTTACGCCAGCGAAGCTTGCCTTGGTCTCGACGATCGCACAGCGCGTCTCGAAGTCGGGCATCTGAATATCAATCGCCATCCCCCACTCAAAGCGGCTGCGCAAGCGCTCCGTCAGGGTAGGGATGCTGTGTGGTGGCTTGTCACTACCGATGATAATTTGCTTGTTGGCTTGGTGGAGGGCATTGAAGGTGTGAAAGAACTCCTCTTGGGTCTTCTCGCGCCCAGCAATAAATTGCATATCGTCGACGATCAGTACATCGACATTGCGATACCGGTCAGAAAAGCCAGCCTTTTTGAAGCGGATCGACTCAATAAATTCTTTGACAAACGTCTCCGAGCTCAGGTAGGCGACCTTCTTGCCTGGGTCGCGCGCAAGGATCTCATTGCCTACCGCTTGGATGAGGTGTGTCTTACCGAGGCCCACGCCACCGTAGATAAAGAGGGGATTATATTTGGTACCAGGGCTATGTGCGACCGCTTGGCAGGCGGTGTAGGCGAGGTCGTTGCTCGAGCCGACAATGAAATTCTGGAAGGTATAGCGCGCATTGAGACTGGTTGCTGGTGTGGTAGAGCTAGAGTGTGATGAGGCAGTTGGCTTGCTGATGAGCGCTGCCGCTCGTTCCTCGACGCGGTCGGCTGGCTGGCCAGTGGTTTCGCGGCTAATCACAGTGCGTTTTTTGCCCTGTTTGTTTACCACGTAGGCGATGCGCGACACCTCCACACCACTGTGTTGCAGTGCTTCTTTGACGATACTATCATAGCGCACCTCAAACTGGCGAATCGCAAAAATATTCGCTACGCCAATGGTGATCACCCCGTCTTTATTACTGAGCATCTCAGTATTGGCAAACCACGTCGAAAAAATGCCGCTTGGTATCGACACTTCAATCTCACCCAAAACACTCTTCCACAGGCTGTGGTACACTAGCTTTTGCCGCTCCTTGTTTGTTATACAATGACTCCTTTTAGTATAAGAAAAAACCGACTTTTCCACAACCGTGAGAAATACAACAACGGGACGAGCGTAAGAAGAGCAACAGGGGTGAAGTTTTTCCACAAAAATACACTACCTCTGTTAAAGTGTGGATAACTCGCGAACAAATGTGGATAAACAATTTGGCTATGCTTATGACGGAGGTTGCTCGGAGCACAAAATCCACCAAGCGAGTGAAAAGTTGAAAGATCTGGAGCAATCGCGTATAATAGCAATGATATGCCAAAACGAACTCACCAACCACACACTCGTCATCGCGCTCGGACGCACGGGTTTCGGGCACGGATTGCTACCAAGGCAGGCCGCAATGTGCTCAAGCGCCGCCGCGCCAAGGGCCGCGCTCGCCTCGCACTCTCGTAGTGTGACGATAGCAAAATGACGAAAATAACCCACTGCTTGGTGGGTTATTTTATCTCTGCTTGCGGGCAGATTTGCTATAATACAGCTATGTTACAGCAACGATATCGGTTTCATGGCTATGGCGGGCTGCGCTATTTGTATCGCCATGCCAGTGCCGAGCGGTCGCGCTTGCTGACCGTCAAGTACGTGGCTAATCGCCGTCGGCGCATGCCACGCATTGCCGTGGTGGTGAGCAAAAAGGTGCACAAATCTGCGGTGGGGCGCAACCGCATTCGCCGCCGTGTCTACGAGATTCTGCGCCAGCAAGTACCGCACTTTACAGGGGTGTACGATGTTGCGCTGATCATCACCTCAAGCGAAGTACTTACCACGTCGCACGATGAGCTTGCGCTGGTAGTGACAAATCTGCTTGTGCGAGCTGGTATTTGCCCTGGCGACGCAACGCCAAGTGATGAAAGAGATAAGGCAGAATAGAATCTTATATCCTCTCAGTCTTCTTTGCGCGACCTACTTCATAGTACTTTGAGTCAAATCAATGCCAAATAGTTCTGTATAAACAGTGGTAAATAGAACTCAAAACATTTATAAAAAATTCTTTTCTTGTCATTCTATACCAATGAAAGGCAAGCTAGGTGAGTGTTCTTTCCTAGAGCCATAAATACTCTCACATACAACATTAGCAGTGGTGTATCGCATATATCAACGATTGATTTCCAAAAAATACTTTGCCACAATTCATCTTCCGTGGCCACCTATGATACAATAAATGCAGTAATCGGAGTCAATATGTTTGAGACAATAATTTTACAGCCCATTTTTAACGCACTTTTACTCATCTATAGTATCATCCCTGGTGGTGACTTTGGCGTGGCGGTGATTCTCTTCACGGTTATCATCCGCTTCTTACTCTACCCACTACTTAAGCGGCAGCTCCACCAGAGCAAACAGATGCGCAAGATGCAGCCTGAGCTCGCCAAGATCAAGAAAGCGGCTAATGGCAACCGTCAAGTAGAAGCGATGCAGCAGATGGAGCTGTATAAGAAGTACGGTATCAAGCCATTTCGCTCGATCCTCCTGCTCTTTATTCAGATTCCGATCTTTATCGGCCTCTACCAGGTGATCATGATCATCTCGCTTCACCGCGACCAAGTGGCGCGCTACATCTACGAGCCACTCAAGAATATCGATGCCATCAAGACTATCATCAACCACCCCGATCAGTTCAACCACACCATGCTCGGTTTTATCGACCTCACTAAGGTAGCGCTTGGTAAGGATGGCATTGTCTGGCCGCTCCTCGCTCTCGCAATTATCTCAGCTCTCACCCAGTATGTAATGACCAAGCAAACTATGCCAACTGGTAAGAGCACTAAGCGTTTCCGCGACATCATGAAAGAGACGGCCGCTGGCAAAGAGGCCGACCCCGCCGAGATGAACGCCGCAATGATGCGCAATATGGCGAAGTTTATGCCAGTGATGATGTTTATGATCATGATGGGCTTGCCAGGGGCATTGGCGCTCTACTACACGGCATCTAACCTAGTAGCGGTAGCACAGCAGTCATATCTCCTCCGTAAAGATAAGCAAGAGCTTGAAGCAATTGCTGATGAAGTAGATATTACAACGCCTGCCAAGAAAAAGTCGACGAAAAAGCGCGCCAAAGCAGCTACAGAAGCCAACATCACACGCATCAAAGCCAAAGAATAACAGAGGAGGAGAACCCGATGGATCGATACCAATCAGTAACATTTGCCCGAGAATATCTCCAGAACATCATCTCGTTTTTTGGCGAAAATATTGCGGTATCGGGTGATGACGATGGCGAGGTAATGACACTTCGGGTAGAGTCGTCGGATATCAATAGTATCTTGATTGGCCGCGGGGCAGAGACGTTGCGGGCGCTGCAATATATTGTCTCGTCGGCACTGCGGGCACAGCATGCAGCCATAGTGCGCGTGAGTGTTGATATCGCTGATTATAAAAAGCAGCACGAGGAAAAGATTGCCGACAAAGCCCGGGGCTGGATCGAGCGCGTGCGTGCAACTGGTGAGCCCTACACCGCTCACCTCAACCCAGCCGATCGACGTATCGTCCACCAAGTTGCTGCCGACGCAGCTGGCATCACGACTGTCTCCGAAGGCGAAGGCCGCGAGCGCCATGTGATTATCCAGCTGGAAGAGGCTAAGTAAAAGCTACGCGCTATGATATATCTTATAACCGGCCAGTGATGGCCGGTTATTTTTGCAATAATACTAAAAATATCTACTTATAGTGTAGGGGTAGTTCGGTAGTTCAACTACTGTTACTAGTCTCTCAACAATTCATCCCAATGTCCCCACTCAGGAAACGGATCATACAACTCGTTTACATCAAAGTCTCCCATATCGGCCGTAAGTAAATTATCTGGATCAGTCTGAGACCACGCTTGGAGATGGCCGGTGCCGTCTTCATTTTTATCGATTTGTGTTCTCGCGATCGCCCACATAGTGTCTGGTGTTGGCATCATGTTAACCGGAGGATACTCGTAGATGACTGCTCGAAAACAGAACAAGCGTCCATCTTGACAATTCTTCCATAAAATTTCTTGATGTGGAGCTCCAACTTTGATTTCTTTGCCTGATTCGGTTGTGAGTCCTGGCAGTGTAAGAATCGTCGCCTTAAAAGAAGGATACTCTGCTGTAGTAACACTAATATAGTATGGAACAAAACCAGTCGAGGGGTCAGCTGGGGGTACGATTGTCAGATCTTTTGTCGGATCATGATAGCGGCGTTGTGCCGTCTTTTCGCTTAACCAACGACCAATGGCTGGTTCGTCATCTTTGTAATCGTATAGTCCGCAGTAGCGCCATTGCATATTATTTTCTCCCATTACATTTATTACACCTGCCGCAGCGCTTGCTCATACACCGCCAATGTTTCCTCACCGCAGCGCTCCCACGAGTAGCGGGCAGCTTGGGCTTTGCCTTTGACGATGAGCTCGCGACGGCGGGCGGGCTGGCTGAGGACGCGATCGATTGCGCTCGCGATAGCATCAACATCGAGTGGGTCGAAGTACTCGGCAGCATCGCCTAAAATTTCGGGCATACACGAGGTATTGCTCGATATAACAGGTGTCGTGCCATACGCCATTGTCTCGAGTGGTGGCAAGCCAAACCCCTCCATTAGTGATGGAAAGACATATGCCTCGGCTTTGTTAAGTAGCCAATCGCGCTGCCCGTCGGGGATAAACCCAGTGAAGTGGATATTGCGGTAGCCCCGCTGCTGGTAGTAGGCTTGGTTGCGCTTGGTGTCTTCGTTCATCCGCCCTACAAACACCAGGCCAAGGTCTGGCCAGCGACTCAGCAGTTGCTGGTGTGCGGCCGCGAGGCGCCGCAGATTTTTATAATCAGGCTGCTGCCCAACGTAGATAATGAACCGCTTGAAGGGAAGGTCGATATATGGCGTGAGCTGCCCAGGGTGTGCCTCGCCCGCCTCGTAGATGACTGAAATTTTGCTATCGGGGATCTTGGTAAAGTCCTGATATTCCTGCTTGGTCGTCTGAGAAATGGCGATGATGTGTTCGCTGGTGTGGGCGATCCGCCGAAATACCCAGCGCCCCACCAATTGCTTAAGATGAAATACCAGCCAATTTTTGTCGGAATTATATGTCTTAAGGAGGGTCATATCGTGCACCGTGGTAACGTGCTTACCTCTGTAAAAGACCGGTTGCTGCGGCATACAAAAGTGCACTAAGTCAGGCCCTAACTCATCTAGGTAGCGGCGGAAGCCTAGCTGCTCTGCCAGCGAATAGTTGGCAAAGTCGACCGTGCGGATAGTAAAGTTGGGGTTGTGTGGCTGCCAGTAGTCGCGATCCTTGGTGGGGACAAGGATGCTATAACGGTTGGTTGTATCAAGCCGCTCCAGCTGCTCGAGCAGCTTCACGACATATGTGCCCGTGCCAGAATTGATCACGCGGGCGTCGATTGCAATATGAAAACTCATACCCTCTAGTATACAGCTCCTGCACCAAAAGCGCCAGATGAGCGAGGGTATGTCAAGGCGGATAATAATAACTCAACTCTGCATAAAAGTGTTATAATACTCATATTATCGTAATATGATGGAATTATCGCAACATATAGCAGCTCAGACAAACGTGGCGCAAATCGAGCACGTTCTCCGCCAGGCCGGCTACCACATTACCGGGGTAGATAGCCAGCGGCCATGGGGTGGTTTTGTTTGTATTGACCCAGCGCAGGCAGGGCAGTTTGCGGCGGATTTCTTTGCAGCATCGGAAGTAATAGCTAAGGACAATGCTCATGCGCCGCTTAGCCCCAAGATTCTCTTTGTCCAGCCAGGCGCGCGCCTCAGCTGGCAATATCATCATCGACGAGCGGAGCTGTGGTGTTTTCTGACCGCTGGCGCATACTATTGCAACATGAGTGATGAGCTACCAACCCAGCCAATACCAGCCCAGGCGGGTGATGTTGTGAGGTTGGCGGCAGGGGAGCGCCACCGTGCTTGCGGTGACGCCCAGCACCCAACGATCATTGCTGAGCTCTGGCAACACACCGACCCAGCGCATCCATCAACAGAGGATGATATTGTGCGGGTGGCGGATGATTATCAGCGTCAATAATAGGTATGAGTGTATAGTGAGTTTGTAAATGTACTGTTTAAAAACCGTATTTTTAGCGAAACATTATCTCTCTGTTGTTCGAAAAACAACACGATCATACAAACAATAATTCCACACCAGCGATGCACTAGTGGCAATAATTTTTGCAAGCAGCAGCACAAGCGGCTCAGTATGAATAGCAGAGGCCAGGATAGGAGAGATACAGAAAATAACCGCATTTTGCAGCCCCCACAAGCCTGCCAGTGTGACGACGACAAACAAGATCAACTGCCGGCGCACATTACCCTGGGCACGAAAGGTATACGACTTATTAGCAAAAAAGCTAAAGATAAAGGCCGTGCCTGTCGACACTGTATTGGCGGCAAGCTTTGGCAAGCCAAGCGCGGTGAGCCCAAACAGCAAGCCAATATCGATCGCTGTATTAATCCCGCCAACCAGCGCAAACCGCAGCAACTTACCGCTGTTATTTGCGATGGCGAGCTTCACGATGCTCCTCAACGAGATAGGGTGGGCGCTGCTTTGTTTCGCTAAAAATCCGGGCAATGTACTCACCAATCACTCCCAAGCTCAGTAGCTGCACTCCACCAAGGAAGAGAATCACCGCCATGAGCGACGAATAGCCTGCACCGGTTGGCACACCGAACAGTGGTCGGATGAGCAGGTAGAGGATGTAGATGGAGGCTAAGAAGGCGATGAGGAAGCCCAGCACAGCCGAGATGCGCAGCGGCGCGGTCGTAAAACTCGTGATGCCATCGATGGCGAGATTAATGAGTGTGCGGGGGCTTTGCTTGATAGTACCGGCAGCCCGTGGGTCGCGGTCATAAAGAATCTCCTTCTTTTTGTAACCCACCCAACTAAAGATCGCTTTGGTATTGCGCTGAGACTCGCGCAGCTGGGTGATGGCAGTAACGCAGCGCTTGCTGAGCAAGCGGAAGTCGCCCGTGTCGATCTGAACAGGAATATGCGTCGTACTCTGGAGGAGGCGGTAGTACCACGCGGCAGTTTTTTTCTTGAGCCAAGTCTCGCCTGAGCGGCTTCGACGCCGCGCGTATACATCATCATACCCCTGTTCCCATAGCTCAATCATCTGCGGGATCAGCTCTGGTGGGTCTTGCAGGTCGGCATCAATCACCACGACAGCGTCACCCGCGGCGTGGTCGAAGCCAGCCAGCATAGCAGCTTCTTTGCCAAAGTTGCGCGAAAGATTGAGGTAGGCGATAGCAGGGTTGTGTTGCTGCTCGATCTGGATGAGCTCGAGCGTGTGATCCTGGCTGCCATCATTAATAAATAAGAATTCGAACTGGTAGCGCCGGCGATCAACACTACGCTGCAGTGCCTCGAGCCGGGCAAACAGCTGTGGCAAAACAGCTGCTTCGTTGTAGGCAGGGATAAGAATGGTGATTGTTTTCATCGTAGCCTTATTGTATCACTTATTAGTTGGTATGAGCGCGATGAGCGACTGGATGGACGATGCCACCACTGCGCCACTGGCCTCGAGTCGTGCCGTCTTGGCCTGGGCTGACTCCAGCTCATTTGTGCCAAGGATCGCCCCAGCATGACCCATCTGTACTCCAGATGGTGCACTGTGGCCCGCAATGTAAGCATAGACTGGTTTGCTTATATGACGCTTAATATAATCCGCCGCGGCAATCTCGCTCGTGCCACCAATTTCACCGATCAGCACAATCTGCTCCACCGCCGCATCCTGCTCAAACAACTGCAAGCAATCAATAAAGCTGCTGCCGCTAATCATATCACCGCCAATCCCAATCACATAGCGTTGGCCAATGCCTGCCTGAGTGAGGAGGCTCATTGCTTCGTAGGTGAGCGTGCCGCTGCGGCTGACGATGGCAGTGTGGCCTGGCATGGCGAGCGCGGCAGGAATGATGCCGAGGTTGTGCACGCCGGGGATGAGAACGCCAGGGCAGTTGGGGCCGATCAAAATTGAAGAACTGGTTGCTAATCGTTGTTTTATATGCAACATATCGTGGACAGGCACGCCCTCGGTGATACAAATAATGAGTGGCACCTCTGCGTCGATTGCCTCCATAATCGCTGCTTTGGCATGGGCTGCTGGTACAAAAATGACGGAAATATCGACAGGTTGCTGCGCCTGAATTTCGCGAATCGTCCGGAAGACCGGCACGCCGTGTACCGCTGTAACCGATTGGTTGGGTGACGTGCCGCCAACGATATGTGTACCACGTGCCAACATATGCTCGGTATGAAATGAGCCATGTTTGCCAGTTATACCCTGAACAATAACATGCTTACCACGAAAGATATCAGGGGCCATCATACGGCTTCCTCCAGGATGTGAGAGAGATTATCGTAGAGTGGAATGTGTTCGCGGGCAAGGAGCGCCTTGGCTTCGGCCTCGCGGTTACCTGTTAGGCGAACAGCGAGTGGTGGGAGGTCAGGTAGCTGCTGCTTGGCACTAATAATGGCCGCCGCTACGTCGTCGCAGCGCACAATACCACCAAAGATATTAATAATGATGAGCGCCACGGCAGGGAAGTGGGTAATCTGCTTAAAACTAGCCAGGATCTTCTCTGGAGTTGCCGTGCCACCAATGTCAAGAAAATTAGCTGGCTGCACACCGCGGGCAGTCACCGCATCGACAGTTGCCATTGCGAGACCTGCGCCGTTGGCAATCGTCGCAACCGTCCCATTATAGTCGAGCGTGACGAAATTATGATCCTCCAAGGCTGCTTCGTGCCACTGCGGGTGGCGAAACAGCGCCGCATCGTCAATCGTCATCTTTGCATCGCCAGCGATGAGCTGGCCATCTGTCGTCACAACGAGTGGATTAATCTCGAGTAATAGACAATCGTTGTCAATAAAGCAACGAAAACAATTCGCCACCATATCCTCAAGCGCAAAGGCTTGCTCTGGCAGCGACAAATACTCCGCTAGTGCTTCAGCTACAGTATGAACTGTTTGCGGCGTAATGGCCTGGCGAAAGAACGCTGCACGATCGTGTTCTTCCACATCAATGCCACCACTCGTGTGGGCGAGTAGCTCGATGGATGATTGCTCACGGTTAATAGTAAGCGAAATGTAACATTCGCGGGCGATGGAGAGAACTTCCTCGGCAAGAAGCTTCGTGGGGGTGTAGCCACCGATATCGAGAGCAAAGAGACGCTGAATGGTTGGTGTAACAGCGGATTGCTCGCGGACAATCACCACACCACCTGCCTTGCCGCGGCCACCGATCGGAACTTGTGATTTGAGGACAATAGGGACGGTGGGTACTACTGTTGCAGATTCTATAACATCGCTCTGCGGTACTGCTACACCAGCCTCGGCCAAGCACTGCTTGGCCTGATATTCAAGAAGACGCATAGGTATTATTGTACGCATAGATGGCGAATATGCAAAATGATTGCGTGCGTAACAGGGGTGATAAGATGCAGGTTAATTGTGCACTGATAGAGTATGGTGCGCTACTTTTGTATGAATAATTGTACAAGAAAATATCTGGAGGCTGGCCACTCAGCGGACAGGGAAACACTAATATAGGATCTGGTCGGAACATTTTCGGTATAATTACCATGCAAAAGCCAGTTTTTACAATTCACCTCTTTGGCGCTAGTCTTATTCTCTTGTTAACCAGAAAATAGAGTATTACTGAAGAAGAGAGGAGTAATCAGCAAGTATTTTGAGATTTCGCCTGGTTCGTTTTGCGGTAGAACAACTAAACTGAATTATTTGCCGGTAAAAAACTTCCGGAATTTGAGTAGACCTGTCTGGTTAGGTAGTGGACCGTTGTGGATAATACTACGTATATAATCGACCGATACCTTGCGCTGTCGCTGTATAGCAAAGCGCTGGCGATAGGCCGCTGGCTGGCGAATAACAGAAGCGAGCATACCACGCAGTGCTGGCCAACCATTGCCATGGCGCAGTGCACTCAAGAATATCAGCCAGTAGGTGAGGCAAAAGCGCGCCCCAATCGACCAAAACAGTCGTCCTGGCACATTCTTGATAAAAATAAGCGGCAAATTCTTAAAGGTATTGTATACCGCGAGCCCTGGGACTTTGCTACTGCTGGCACCAACCTTGTGGTATGCGACGGCGTGCGGCGTGAAGCGCACCGTCCAGCCTGCTAGCTGCGTGCGAAAACTGAGGTCAACATCTTCGTAGTACATGAAGAATGATTCGTCAAAAAGATCAACAGTGTCGAACAGTGCCGTGCGATACACTGCTCCACCACCCGTTGCACCAAACACTGCTTCGGCCTCTGTTGGCGCATGGCTAATTGGCTCATCACGGTGGCGCGGGCCAGGCAAACCCCAGGTGGTGTAGAAGTCGCCCGAGCTATCGATGGTTGTCCCATCGCGGCGAGCGAGTAGCCCAGTAGCAATACCACAGTGCGGATGAGCTCGCAGCTCGTCCACTAGGGCTTGGCACCAGTGTGTGTTAGCAACTGCGTCGGGGTTAAGCACGCCAACAAAGCGAAATTGCTGCTTCTGTGCGTAGCGCAGGCCTGTGTTAATACCACCGGCGAAGCCGAGGTTGCGCTGGTTCTCAATGATGACGAGACTGAGCGCAGGGTGCTTAGCTTGATATGAGCGGAAGCGTGCCACCGAGTCATCATGCGAGTCGTTATCGACCACGATAATGGTCGGCACCAGCGTCTGCTGCGCCAACGAATCGATGCACTCTAGGGCATCATCGGCGCCGTTCCAGTTAAGAACTATGATTGCAAGATTGTTTTTTACCACGGTCATATTATATAATGGCCAGAGAAACTATGAAAGTAACAAATCTTTTGCAACGAAAAAACCGCATCTTGCTGCGCGAGTTAGTCGTAACGGACTTCAAGCTACGCTACCAGGGATCAGTGCTGGGCTATTTGTGGTCAATCCTCAAACCGATATTTTTGTTTATTATTTTGTTTGTCGTGTTCGACAAATTCCTCGGCCTTGGTCGCAATATCGAGCACTATCCTGTCTATCTGTTAGTAGGGATCGTGCTATGGAACTTCTTTAGTGAGGCAACGGTGCAGGGGCTGCAGTCGATCGTCTCGCGGGGCGACCTGATCCGCAAGATCAATTTCCCCAAATATATCATTGTTATCTCTGGTACGATCTCGGCCTTTATCAATCTCGCCATTAATATGGTGGTGATTCTGGGCTTTTGTTTGTTTAATGGTGTGCATTGGTCGTGGGAGGCGCTGCTTGTAGTGCCGCTGATCCTCGAGCTTTATGTACTCTCCCTAGCAGTGGCATTTTTCCTTGCGACGATCAATGTGAAATATCGCGATATTGGCTACCTATGGGAGATCTTTATGCAGGCTGCCTTCTATGCCACGCCAGTTATTTATCCTTTGCAGATGGTAATGGAGCGCATGCCAGCTGCTGCGCCATATCTTATGCTCAACCCAGCAGCCCAGATCATCCAAGATGTCCGCCAGGTGCTGGTGACACACCAGACCATCCAGCTCTATGACCTCGTGACATACCCTATGGTGCTCATACCGTTTGTTTCGATTATCATTATCATCCTGCTGGCGGTGTTTTATTTCCGGCGCAACCAGCAGTATTTTGCGGAGAGTATCTAGATGGCGCAACCAATCGTTGTTATCAATAACCTCACCAAGTCCTTCAAGATCCCGCTGGAGGCAAGCTCGGGCATCAAGCAAAAGCTCATTAATATTCTCAAGGGGCGCAAAGGATATCGGGTTTTTACGCCACTTAAGGATATCGATTTTACCATCAACGAGGGTGATTTCTTTGGCATTGTTGGGCGCAATGGTTCGGGTAAGAGTACGCTACTCAAGACAATTGCCGGCATCTACACCCCTAATAGCGGGAGCGTCGAGGTGGGTGGCTCGCTAGTGCCGTTTATCGAGCTGGGTGTTGGCTTTAACCCAGAGCTGACTGGCCGCGAGAATGTCTTTCTCAACGGTGCATTGCTGGGCTTTAGCCACGACGAGATGGAGGCAATGTATGATAAAATTGTCGACTTTGCCGAGCTGGGCGACTTTATGGAGGAGCGGCTCAAGAATTATTCTAGTGGGATGCAGGTGCGCCTGGCTTTCTCTATTGCTATCCGTGCGCATGCCGATATCTTGCTGCTAGATGAAGTTTTGGCAGTAGGGGACGAAGCCTTCCAAAAGAAATGCTACGCTTACTTTGATAAGCTCAAGCGCGAAAAGCGCACCGTTATCCTCGTCACGCACGATATGTCTGCGGTGGAGCGCTTTTGCAACAAGGCGGTATTTATTGAGGATGGGAAGGTGAAGATGATCGGCAAGCCATACCGTATCGCCGCCGCCTATAGCCGGAGCAACATCAAGAGTTACAACGAGTCAGAAGGGTTAGACGAGCAAATCTCAGACGACTTCGACATCACCCTGCGCGGGAGCGATGGCAATGAGCAGACGGTGTATGAGTATAACGAGACTATGACGGTGGAGCTAGAATGGCAGCAAACAGGGGTCAAGCACGTTGGTGTCGCAATCTTCCGCGAGAATGGTGAGTATGTTTATGGCCCGAACACCTACCAAGAAAAGGTGAAGATTGCTGACAAGAATCGCGCGGTCTACACTGTGCAGCTCAATCTCAACGAAGGGAGTTATTTCATCAAGGCTGGCTTGATGGGGGCGGACGACACGAAGACGATCGCCTTTACTGAGGAGGGGCCGCACTTCTCGGTGCAACGTGATTATGATCATGGCCGGTGGGGTGGTGTTACCAAGCTCAAGCATACCTGGAAATAGGGAGAAATGTCGTATATATTACATCGTTTGACGCACCTTATCAAAGCCAATCGCCATCTCCACCGCGCGGTACGTTGTCTCCTGGCGCCGTATCGAGCTCATCTCGATGCTCGCCAGCGCCGCATCTACGATGCATGGCAGCGTCAGCATACTGAGCAGCCGCCAGCACTTGCCTCACTTACTGAGCAGCCGCGTATCTCCATCATTGTACCAACGTATAATACGCCGATTCCATTCCTGCGAGAGATGGTACAGTCGGTGGTGGCGCAGTCGTACCCACATTGGGAACTTATCCTCGTTGACGATGCCTCGACTAATGAGACTACTCGTCAGGCGATCCGTGACTTAGCCGAGGACATACCGCAGCTCAAGCCATTCTTTTTGGACAAAAACCGCCACATTGCCGGTGCAACCAACTATGGTATCGCACAGGCTACGGGCGAGTACATTGCGCTGCTTGATCATGATGACACTCTCCACCCCGACGCGCTTCTGTGGGTTGCGGCCGCGATCGACCGCACTGGCGCGCAGTTCGTCTACACCGATGAGACGAAGATGGATGAGCACGGGCGGCCCTATCAGCCGTTTTTCAAGCCCGATTGGAACGAAGATTTTTTGCGTGCGGTGAATTACATTACGCACTTTGCCATTATGTCACGCCAGTTACTCACAGAGGTTGGCGGTGAAGATGGGTCGTATAATGGCACGCAGGATTGGGAGCTGTTCTTGCGCCTGACGCGGGCTTTGCAGCCCGAGCAGATTGCTCATGTGCCGCAAATTCTCTACTATTGGCGTGTCCACCAAGCCTCCACAGCGAAAGATCTCGATGCTAAGCCCTACGTCATCGATGCGCAGCGCCGCGCCCTCGAGGCAGACAGCGCTGCTCGCCAGGTGCAGACCCAGGTAGAGCGCGACCCGCAGTATGGCGCTCAGTGGCAGATGAGCTATATCTTAGACCAAGCATATAGCACTGACACCGCGTTGTTCGATGAGTCGACCACTGTTGGTCAGCTGCTTGAGACAACCACTGCCGAGATGATATGCCTGACGCAGCATGGTGCGCTACCTTCTAGTATGCTGCAGCATCTCGCTGCCGATGCCGCTCGCCCAATGATTGGTGCGGTGGCGCCACGGATTGCCGATGAGCAGCAGGTGATTGCCAACCTGTCGTCGATTTTGCAACCATCAGTAGTGGATCTGCTTCAGCAGCTCAGCCGGCGCTCATTTACCAAACATATCTACTTGACAGCCCACTATAATCTTGGTACTATCGACGCACCAACAGTGGTGGTGGCGCGCACCAAACTTGCCGCTCTTGCGCCAGATACACCGCTTACCAGTGCTCAGATAACTGCTGCACTCTGTGGTAAAGGATACAATACACTATATAACCCGCACGTAACGCCAGAGGAGGACGTATGATCGGTAAAGTACACAAAGCCGCCAAGAAAAGCATGAAGATTATCAAAGACGATGGAGTAGTTGGCTTTGGCAAGCGCGCCACGAAGTATGCCTACTATCGTAAATTCCCCGAGCGCAAGCAGAAGTATTACAAAGATATCCTCTTTATCAACGGCTGCACCTTGCCGCATCCCGAGCGCTACCGCGTAGCACACCAGATGGAGCAGCTGATGTCGCAGGGGCTGACGGTGGAGAGTGTGTTTTATGATCGGCTCTCGCTGGATGACCTCAAGTATTATCGTGGCTTCGTCTTCTTTCGTTGCCCAGTGACAGAGACGGTGCGGGAGTTTATCAAGCAAGCAAAGTTTTTCAACAAGACCTGCTTCTTTGATATCGATGATCTTGTCATTGATCAAACGTACACCGACGGTATCAAATACGTCCAGCAGATGAACCAGGCCGATAAGCAGCTCTATGACGATGGGGTGAACCGCATGCGCGAGACACTTAAGCTCTGCGACCACGTTGTGACGACTACAACGCAACTGCGCGACGAACTACAAAAGTACACCACCGGTGATGTCCTCATCAACCGTAATGCTGCCTCTGATGAGATGATCAAGACGTCTAATATGGCGCTGGAAGATTTGGCTGAAGGGAAGATTGCCAAGGATGCAGACAAAATTATCATCGGGTACTTTAGTGGGAGTATTACGCACAATGAGGACTTTGAGCTGGTGATTCCAGATTTGATTCGGCTGTTTGATGCATATCCACAGCTCCACCTCAAGATAGCCGGGATTCTCGATGTACCGGCCGCGCTTGAACCGTATAAAGAGCGAGTGATGACGTCAGGCTTTGTCGATTGGCGGGAGCTACCTAAGGTGATGGTGGACTGTGATATTATTCTTGCACCACTGGTCGATACGATCTTTAACCGTGCGAAGTCTGAAAATAAATGGCTCGAGGCTGGCCTCGTCAAGGTGCCGACGGTGGCGAGTCAGGTGGGGGCCTTTGCCGAGCAAGTGAAGGACGGTGAGACGGGCCTCTTGGTTGGCGCGGATAACGATTGGTATGCAGCGCTCGATCGCCTCATTACCGACAAAACACTGCGCACTCAGCTGGGTGAAAATGCACACAAGATTGCCACCAATGATTATTCGACGGTCTACACTGGCTACACGCTTGCATCGTTTATACGGAAGCGCTTAGCGCGCAATATTGGCTTTGTTTTGCCTTCGACGGATATCTCGGGTGGGGTGATCGTTGCCGTCAAACACGCTGACATTCTCCGTAAGGCGGGCTGGGATGTAACGTTGATCGATTCAGTGAGTAAGCATGCCCTTAAGCAGGCCAAAAAGACCTACCAATACCGCTCTGAATTGCCGGGCTTCAATGTTATTACAGCGCACAAGACGAAGATAGAAGCCTTCTTTGACACGCAAGTGGCGACACTGTGGTCGACGGTAGAGATTATCAAAAAGCACCCCAATGTACGCAATCGGCTCTACTTCGTCCAGAACTTCGAGACTGATTTTTATATCCCCGGCACGGGTGGGCCACGCTTTGCAGCCAATGCATCGTACTGCGACCAGTCGGGCGTGCGCTATGTAACGATGTCGCTCTGGTGCCAGAAGTGGCTCAAAGATATGTTTGGCAAGGATGCGAAGTATGTCTCGAACGGCATTGACATTGAGTATTATCCATACCGCGAGCGCGACTTTGACAGTGGTCGCAAGATAAAAATCCTCGTTGAGGGCGATAGCAAGAGTGAGTATAAGAATACTGACGAAGCCTTCCGCATCATCAACCAGCTCGACCCTGCGAAGTATGAGATTTCATACCTATCGTACCGCAAAGAGCCCAAGGACTGGTACCGCGTCGATACATTCTACAATCGCATTGCGCCTGAGAAGGTCGGCGAAGTATACGCCAGCTGTGACATTCTCATCAAAACAAGCATCCTCGAGAGCTTCTCCTATCCACCACTTGAGATGATGGCAACTGGTGGCCTCGCAGTGGTGGTGCCCAATGGCGGTAATGTCGAGTACCTCAAGGATGGTGAGAACTGCCTCCTCTACCAACAGGGTGATATAGCGGCTGGTGTAGCGGCGGTAGAGCGCCTGGTGGCAGACAAAGCGCTGCGTGACAAGCTCATCGCTGGTGGTCGCCAAACCGCCAACGATTATCAATGGAAGAATATTGAGGAGAAAGTGGCGGCAATTTACGAATAAAGTTGTTGTCTTGTTATAACGTATGACACTCCTCCCGCAGGTATGGGAGGAGTGTTGTTTTATATGTTGATCACTCACTCTTCTCGATTAGTTTAATCATCACTGCTTCGACGTGTGAGCCGGGTCGGTCGCCGGCAACCTCACCATTCTTTTTCCAGCCTTGCCAGCCCACCCAGGAGAGGTGAGTGTTGTAATAAATATCGTAGCGAGCGGCGTCGGCGGGACTGAGGCTAAGCTTGAGGGCTTCGAGCGCTTTGCGCTGGCCAGTCGTGCCACAGGGCTGCGATGGTGAGAGAGTGACTGATGGGAGCCACTGACCAGCCGCTTTTGCGTCGCACTGGATGGTGATGGGTGAGCCATCGCGCAGCGATACGGCTTTGCCAAGGCGGATTGCCTCAAGGTAGCGTGATTTGCCAGTGGTGCCAGCCATGATAGGGTGTGACACATCGGGCATCCAGCCGATATAGCCTACGTGGGCAGCGTAGCTCAGTTGATAGAGATCGGGCACAGCAGTATTGGTTGGGTTATAAAAGGCGTCGCCGGGCAAATTGAGCGTATGCTTTGGCACAAGGCGCACCTCTAGTGCTTCGAGTTGCCGGTAGGTGCCGGTCGAACCAGCTGGTTGGCCATTCTTGGCCCAGCCCATCCAGCCGACGTATTGCGAGTAACCTCGGTACCAGATGTCGTATGTAGTGGCAAGTTTGCCGGTGAGTAAGAAGCGGACTGCCTCGATGGAGCGGAATTGCCCCGTCGTGCCAGATACATCGCCTGCTTGTTTCCAATCTTGCCAACCCATATAGCTGACATGTGACGAATATTGGATACTGCCTGGCAGGCCCGTTGTGTTGTGGAGCGATGCTTTGATGGCTTCGATACGGCGGCTCTGGCCAGTGGTGCCGCTCATCATCTCATCACGCACTTCTGGCTGCCAGCCCACCATACCGACATGTGAGCTGAGTGAAAGCTTGAGGGGTGATGGGTCGCCATGCGCCGCGATATTTTTATACGCTACTCCAGATGACTCAGGCGCAGGCGTTCCTTTGCGCACAAGCTTTATTTCGACCGCTTCGATAGCATTGTTAGCTCCGCCAGTTACACCAGCCACTTCACCATTCTTAGCCCAGCCCATCCAGCCAATGTAGCTCACGTGGGCGCGATAGTAGATGTCGTACGCCTGAGCGAGAGTACCAGTTGGCTGGATCTTGACGGCAGTGATTGGCCGGCCAAGCCCTGTTGTGCCCGATTGCATACTACCCTGCACAGTGGGTTGCCAACCGCGCTCGTTGCTGTATGAGGCATAAGTTACCTCACCATCGATCGTGAGAGCTTGCATTGCCTTGCTTTGGCCAGTGACACCTGTAATGCCGCGGTTATGAATTAACCCTGTCCAGCCGATGTAGCTGCTGTGCGATCGGAAACTGATGAGTGGTCGGCTATGCTGGGTCGAGCCAAACCAGTCGTTCCACACTCGCCAAAAGTTGCGGTTGCCATAGGCGCTGCAATGATCGCCTAAGCCATACATATTAGCCAGGGCTGCTTGATTGGGCTGGTAGGGTGTGTAGGTGTAGAGTGCCGCTGTGGCCTTGCTCTCGATATACACATCGCCAGCGCCGCAGCCTCGCTGCACCACATTCCACAGGATACGATTGGTCGCAAACGGTTTTTTGTACGACCACCACGGTTGCTGCATACTATCAAGATACCAGCGGATGAGCTGTGCTCCTGAGGCAACTTGCATCGAGAAGCCAGCGTAGTTGCGATCGCAATTGGCACTGCCACCTGGGCCACTATCGGGGCAGTGTGAGCCCATGGCATAAGTGTATTGGTTTTGGAGGGGCCAAGTGTCAGAGGTGAGCGGGCCAGCTGACTCGGTAGCGATCTTTACTAGCAGGACTTTGGGATTAAGATTATTCTGCTTGGCGGCATCGTAGATAATCTGTGCGGCACTGACTGCTCCAGCGGGAATCACTCCACCGAAGTTATTGGCAGGGATGTAATTACCTGGTGTGTATTTAGGCACTTCATAATAGTCCTTGAGGCAGACATATGGTGGCCCATGCCAACCTCGAGCGGCGGCATACTGTGCTCGGCTGATATCGCGCCGGCCGTGTTCGGCAGCAGGCTGCCGACCATAGGTGTCGCATTGTGGGTTGAGGCTATTGAGAAACGCCTGAATATCTGCCACTGACATATCGTCGCTATTGGTAAAGAGCAAATCATCAACGATATTACCTGCTCGCCAATCGGCTGCCGTTACCGCTTGGGCTGGGCGGGAGAGGGCAGTTGCAGCAAATAAACTCGCACACAAAACACCAGCAAGGATATATCGCCAATATGTTGAGAAGAGACGAGCGGTGGAGTATGACCGAGCCATCATTAGCGAATCTCCGTATCGAGTGTCTTCGTGAGTGCCTTGCCACCAAGCGGCGTGACAGCGAGAGAAATATGCCACGTACCCTTGGGTAATGATCGGGCGGGCACAGAGAAGCCAGCACAGGTGGAGTATTCTGGTTGGTAGATGATGGCAGCGTGCTGCTCGGAGCGCTGCTCGCTACTAGTGATCGTCAGCACGCACTGACCAGAGGAAAAGCCTTGTTCTCTTAGCTTAGTAGTCACAACAACCGTTTCGCCTGACTGCTCAGCAGAGAGCTCAATATGCTTCGCTGAGGTTGGGACTGGCGCGGGCTGAGCCTGGGTGGTGCGCTGCTGTGAGGTGTCTTTGGTAGTGTTCGTGTCGTGGTTTGTGTTGCTGTCTAAAAATGATTCTTTCGTGGCGGCATCGGTCTTGTGCTGTGTTTGTTTTTGGGCTGGCGTTGGCTCGTCTGACAGGGGTGGTAGCGAGGCGGGGCGCGTTGCGATATAGGCACCATAGCTGCCGGCGGTGATGAGCGCAATGCCAATACTAATGATGAGCGTGAGACGTTTTTTGGATAGAGTACGTAATAATTTCATAATGCTTGTGCTATTAGTGTTCCATGTCACTATAGCATAAGCGTCATGAAAGGGGAAGGTGGAAGATAGAATATCAAAAAATCCTTATATAATCCTATCTTCTCAATGGCATATCAGAACCTTACCAATTCTCGTATCGCTCTGTTTGTATCACCCTCTCATTCAAGACACCACAAAGAGTACTGCTTCTCTATAAACATCAACCCCCTAATGCTAGCACCGAAATTTTCTCTTATGCCACCGGTGGTACCGGTATCGGCGCGTGGTAAGCCCAGTAGGTGCCAAAGGTATAGTACAGCAAAATTGCCCCGCAGCCGAAGAATATAAGGGCGTGAAACACCTTAGCCGAGGCAGTATGGAACCAAATATACTTGCGTAGCCACACCCCACAGGGGATGAGTAGCACGAGTAGCGCCGTAAAGTAACGCCCCTGCACTCCATCGGCGTAGTATGCACCGGCACCAAAGCGAATTGGCAGCAGCGCCCAGGCGGTGTACATGGCGTACGAAACCGCCGCAATGAAGACGGCAACAGTGGTGAGATTGGCCGCGGCCAGGCGAGCAGAAGCTGGGGCGAGTGCTTGCTCCTCAGCCTTGTCGCGCTTGATAAACGCAAGGAATACCAGCAAAAAGAGCGGGATCAAAACAAAGAGCGGCAGATGATATTTGAAGCTTGAGAAGTCGCCCACACTACCACGTACCACAATGTCGGTGTAGCCAATGTTTGGATTGATGTAGGTATTAAAGAGGATACGGATAAACCCGAGTGGATTATGATGCAGTGGATTATCGGCTGCACCAGATGAAAGGAGCGCACCATCATAGATCTTTTGCCAGACGAGTAGTGCCGCAAGCGACACAATGCCAGCGCCCGCGATCAGTGCCCACTTATGCAGGTTGAAGGGGAGCTTCTTGAAAAGTGATGGTAGCTTGGGCAGCTTGGTGTTTGGGATAAAGAGTCGACCTGGCAAAAACAGCAGCGGGAAGAGCAGCAAACCATTAACCGCCTTGGTCAGTGCCAGCAGCGCCGCTATAGCCAAGAGGCCAGCAACTTGCTTGCGGCGGATTGGTGTTTCTTGGGTGTAGAGATTGAGCGTCATAGCGGTAATGAGGAAGATTGCCACGTTGGTCATCACATCACTCGAGAGCGAAGCAGCGAGATGAACCATCAGTGGTAGCAGCCCCACTACTGCAAAGACCCACTTGCCAATCCGCACCCACTTGATAATGAAAAATACACTCAGCGCATAGAACAGCAAGTTGGCGATCCGCCCAAAGAGGATCGTCAGGCCCGTCGACCCATTGAAGAGATTAGCGATGAAAATACCAAGCGTTTGCGGCGCATGCATAATGGGTGCGTAGCCCACAGCACTGTTGCACTTGCTTGTTGTCTTGAGATCTGAGCGATTGATGGGGCGCGAATAATCAGCGCTGATATTACCATGATACACCGATGATGCCCGGCCATTAACATCTGCTGGGTAGGTGCAGTGCTTGGATTCTAAGCGACCATCTGCCAGCGCATACGCCCGCAAATAGTGCATATTCTCATCACTCACCGATAGCTGCGGCACAAAAAACGTCGACAACAAGCCAAACAACAAACACAGCGAAAGAAAGACCCGCTCTGGCCGTGCAATAAATGATTCGAATAATACCCAATATTTCTTCATAACACGCCTGATTATAGAGCACAAATCACAACAGAGCAAATTATGGTCTAAATCGCGAGAAATAACCAACCAGTGGTATACTAAATAAGATTATGCAATCAAAAAATTATATCTGGAACTCCGTTGGCTCCTTTTTGCAAAGTGCCATCTCGCCAGCGCTCCTGCTGCTTATTACGCGGCTGAATGGCATTGCCGACTCGGGGGTTTTTTCCTTTGCGTTGTCGCTCTCGGTGGTGTTTTGGGCGATTGGTTTGTGGGGTGGGCGTACCTACCAGGTGTCGGATGTGCGCAAAGAGTTTAGCAGTAGCAGCTATCTTGCCGTCAAACTCGTGACGTCGATCGTGATGATGGTGGGTGCGGTGCTGTTTTGTGTGGCCAATCAGTACGATGTCGTTAAGTCGAGTATTATCATCGCGCTCGTACTCTTCAAGGCGCTGGAGGCAGTGGCTGATGCACTCTATGGTGTGCTGCAGATTCACCACAGGCTCTACGTTGTTGGCTATTCGCTTACGATCAAGGCGGTGGGGGGCTTTGTGGCATTTTTGCTCGTCGATATGCTTGTGCACAGTGTGCTGTGGGGGGTGGTGGCAATTGTGATGGTCAATGCTCTCATGCTTGTGTTGTACGATTGGCAACAGGTACAGCGGTACGAAGCTATCCAGCCCCATATCGACCATCTCATGCCCAAGCTGCGTCATGTTGGTATGATTATGCGGCGCTGCGCACCAGTGTTTCTTACCACATTTTTGACGATGTTTTCGCTCAATATTCCGCGCTATTTTCTTGACAAATTCCACACACACGAGATCGCCTATTTTGGTATTATGGCCATGCCCATTACCTTACTCTCGCTGTTTATTACCTTCATTATTCAGCCCAATATCGTGCAGCTGTCGGAGCTCTATCACCGGCAGAAGCGCCTTGAGTTTCACGCGCTGGTGAGCAAAATTATCCTCATCGTCTTGGGGATTAGTGCGCTGACGCTCATTGCAACCTGGCTGGTTGGAGCGCCGCTCCTTACGCTCATCTTCAATGCGCGCATCACCGATTATCGCACCGAGCTGCTCATCATGGTGGTGGGGGCGGTGGCCAATGCGCTGGTATCGATTTATATCAATATCCTCACTGTGCTGCGCGAATTCAAGGGGCAGTTCTATATACTTCTGCTGAGTAATATCGTACTCACAGTCGTGTCATATAGCGTGGTGCAGCACTATGCGATGCTGGGCAGTGTGCTGTGCTTTATGGTAGCGGGCATTATTCAAGCGGTGCTGCTCTCAGTGGTCTACCGCCGGCAGCTGCGCTGTATGGTCGCGTAGTATTGTTTGCCGCTGCAGGGTAAAGCTTATTGGCTTTTTGCAAGAGATTATCAGGCCTTCATCGCCTCTATCTAAATTGCAAAAATCTTCACGATCTGTCTTTCTACACCACCTCCGATAGATCACTAAAGGGTCGATGTCTACGAGACACCGGCCCCCCTTGTGTCAGAGCCAACAACTGATCGTAACGATTGATTTCACAGCTCATCAAGGTAAAGTTTGGAGGAAACTCCAGCACCAAGAGAGGCTGTGAGATTCAGATTCTCTTAGCTTACTACGTGGCAAAATTGATTGCAATGATATCCCAAGGGGGTGGGGATTGAGTGAGACTATATGAGCGCTTAACAGTAGTAAAATAGCTCATCAGCATGTTTTTTATCCTACATCGACCATGCGATTTCATATATTTCAAAAAGCTTACGCTAACTGTGCTATAATAGCGGAAACAAAGGAGGGTATATGAGCAAGGGGATTGTAATATTGGGTTGTAATGGCCAAGTGGGGCGGGCGCTCCAGGAGATATATCCAAAGGCAACGGCGCTGGGCCACCAGCAGCTCGACATTTCGGACGAAGAGCAGGTGCTTGGGTATGATTGGTCGGGTGTGGATGTTATTATCAACGCGGCGGCGTTCGTCAATGCCGATGGATCAGAAACGCTTGAGGGCCGCACCAAAGCCTGGCAGGTCAATGCGGTTGGCCCACGCAATCTCGTCAAGGTAGCGCTGGAGCATGATATTACATTGGTGCATTACTCATCCGACTATGTCTTTGATGGGACGAACAAAAACCATGGTGAGGATGAGTCGCTCTCACCACTGTCGGTCTATGGTGATGTCAAGGCAGCAGGGGATCTACTGGTTAGCCTTGCACCGCGTCATTATGTGCTGCGTGTCTCCTGGGTGATTGGCGATGGGCACAACTTCCCACGGACGATGAAGCGTTTGGCTGACATGCGCATTAATCCCAAGGTTGTGGATGATCAATATGGCCGACCAACCTTTGCGTCGGAGATCGCGCGCGCCACCAAGCACTTGCTGGATACTAAGGCCGAGTATGGTTTGTATCATGTGTCTAACTCTGGGCCGATCAAATCGTGGGCAGAGCTTGCCGAAGATATCTTCGAATATGCAGGGCACGATCGCGATAGGGTTGTAAAAGTGTCAACACAAGAGTATAGTAAAGATAAGATTCCGTTTGCACCTCGACCAATGTATAGCGATATGAATTTGTCGAAGCTGCACAACACCGGATTCATCAGTGAGAGCTATCAGCCATTACTGGAAAACTACGTAAAAAACATAGCAGCGGTGGAATAAAGGAGAGAGGCAGGCCATGCCCAGAGTCAAAAAGAAAATCTTAAACGTCTTGTATCAAAGTGACGATAACTACGCAGTTGTGAGTGCGATCTCGATCGCATCATTGCTTGAAAACAACAAGACGCTCGACGAGATTCATATTTTTTATTGTGGGTATAAGCTAAGCAAGCAAAGCAAAGATCGCCTTAAGAAGTTGGTTGAAAAATACCCCAATGCCTATTTGACATTCATCAATCCCAACGCATATCACAAGAAATTACAGAAGCTCGGCGTCAAGCCGTGGCATGGCGTATATGTGACGTGGCTCAAGATGCTGGCACTGGCCGATCTTGAGATTAAGACTGATCGTGTGCTCTACCTCAACCCACACACGATTATTACCAGCGCACTCGATGGTTTACTGGAGCTTGATTTTGAGAAAAATATCATGGCACTGGCCTACGATACCCTCACTAATCAGCACAAAGCAACGATTGGCCTCCAGCCCACCGATGGCTACTACAACTGTGGTATCATGCTCATCAATCACAAAAAATGGCTCAAAGATGATGTGTCGAGCCAAGTCGTCGAGCACCTGTCGAAGAAAAGCGACTACGTCATTGCCGATCAAGACCTCTGTAATGTTATGTTCCGCGGGCAGATCAAGACGCTCGATATCGCCTATAATTTCTCCAGTGCGTTTTATGCCTATCGGCCGCAAGATCTGCTGCGCATTAATAATCTTAAGCAGCCGTACTTCTACAGCTACGATGAGATCATGACCAACTACTATAGTCCCAAGATTATTCATTCGCTCTACGGTATTCAAGGTAAGCCATGGGAGGTTGGCAACAAGCACCCGAACCGGCTGCTGTGGCAAAAGTACTTTGCACTCACTCCGTGGAAAAACACCGAGCTTCCGCATGCTAAGAAAACACTGGTGTGGTATCTGTATGATGTCTTACCTCGCCCAATCTTTATGCAGCTATACATCATGGCGGTGGAGCGTAAATTTGCCGAGGTCGATAAAGAGAAGACCGAAACGACCGAAGCAAACGTGAGGTAGAGTATATAATGAAACAAACCGGCTCGAGGAAACTGAGCCGGTTTTTCGTGCAGCACAAAGGAGTAATATTTCTTGATATAGAAGAACTCAAATTTCTCACGCTCTTGTCGCATCTTTATCTTATTCAAGACGCACGCTCTTTTTAAACCCTTGCAACGTTTAGTCGGAGTGTTTTATAAAAATGAAAAATAGTTTACATCCATAATCTCATCTATAATGGGACAGGATTAGTTAACAGAGAAAATAAACGAATTACTGCTCATGAATATCATCTTCAAGTTTTACTATAATAGTAGTGCAAGAGTAAAGAGTTAATGATTTACTCACAAAAAAGCTCCTAATTTTATAGGACTTATAGCTGTTCAAATTCCATTAACTACGACAACAACTGATGGATGTGCGATGTAATATGGAGTCGCGCTGCCCGAGCAGCTTTATGCCAGCCAACCGATGCGAAGCGCTGAGCATAGCTAGTATACACTGCATTTTCTTCTGCAAAGCGCACGCCATCCTTTGACTTTTCTTTGCTTGAGAGCGACTGGGCAAAGCGCCGGTATTGGAATGTCTCAGTCTGATCAAAAGCAAGCACTGCGCCATCAAGAATGAAATCAAACACCAAAACAAGATCCTCTAAAATAGTATATGTTGCATCAAAGGAATACCGCTTGAGCGTCGCTGTCTTCCAGACGATCGATGGGAAGTAGAGCCAGTCGCCATGACTCAGAGACGTTGCAAGTTTTTCGCCTGAGCAAAGCCCTGATTTACGAGGCTGCAAAAATCGCTTAACACGGTCAACCAGTGGGAGATATAGCTGACCCTTGTCATTAATCACTTGCACCCCTGGCTGATAAAAATCCGCCTCGCCAATTGTCTGCAATGCCACTGCTACGCACTCTGGCAAAAGCCGATCATCACACCCCACAATCATACAGTGCGGTGCCGTTACATACTGGACGGCAAAGTTGAAGTTGTTGGTAATGCCGAGGTTTTTCTTGTGTCGGATATAGGTGATGCGTGGGTCGGCGAGTTTTGTGTAATAATCGCGTGCTTCGGTCGATGGGTAGTGGTCATCAAGAATGGTCAGGTGCCAATCGTCGCTTGTCTGAGTCAAGACAGAGTCAACCGCTTCTTTGAGTAAGGCGAATTCGCCCCAGTAGGGGATGACGATATCGAGTGATTTATTTTTTGTCATGAGTCGAGAGTTTAATTGACAATTCTTGATGGAGGTCGCGCACGCGGCGTTCGTTTTGGTCGATCCGCTGGCGCTGCGTGTTGACGATGTAGAAGAGTAACACGATCGCTGTCGTCTGGACAATGTCAAACAAGCTCAACTCTGACGAATCAAACGGTGGGTGGCCAATCGAAATATTATACAGCGGGAAGCAGCTCAGCAGCACTGCCATCACCACCAGCCACATCACCACCTGGTGGCGTAAGCGAGTGACGGTGATTTTGTTTAGTTTGTATTGGGTGATGATGTTGACGAGCGCCAGGAGAATAATTGGCACATTGAGCAAGACAAGGGCAAAATATCTCATTCGAAGAGCTCCGTTAAGCGTTGTTTGAATAAGCGTTTGACGATATTGATAGCATTCCAGTTGTTTTGGCCTTTGGCACGGGAATAGTCGGTGTATATTGCCTTGATGGGGTATTCACCAATTGTCATCCCCGCTTGCTTGGCACGCCAGATCATCTCCGAGCAAAATTCATAACCAGTCGACTTCCAGTCTAAATTATCAATGGCCTGGCGCGAATAAATACGCAGGCCAGATTGTGAATCTGTCACATTAATGCCAAATAAGAGCTTAGTGATCAAACTCAAGCCTTTGTTACCGAGAACCTTCGTCTTAGACATGCCGGTGCTATCAATGAGACGACTGCCAATGAGTAAATCTGCCTGGCGCTCATCGATCTGCGTGATACCCGCCAACACATCCTCCGGCGCATGCTGACCATCGGCGTCCATCGTCGCAGCGATGTCATAGCCATGCTGCCGAGCGTACGATAGGCCAGTTAAAGTTGCGCCGCCTGCACCAGAGTTAAGGATATGATCGATCGTAATGGCACCACCTTTTTTGGCTTGGGTGAGCGTGTCATCCTTCGATCCATCATTTATCAGCACAACGTCGATCATATAGCCAGCTGCCTTAGCTTTGGCGAAGACTCGCTTGGATTGTTTGATCACGTCCTTGATGACCGTCGCTTCGTTATAGGCTGGGACGATCACACAGACTGTCTTGGTATTCGTTTTCATATTGGTATTATTATACTACGCCGAGAGGTAATTTCCGTAGCCTGATTTTTTTAGTGGTGCAGCAAGCTTGGCAAGCTGCTCGTCGGTGATCCAACCGTTGGTATGCGCAATCTTTTCAGGGCTGCCAACGACTTGGCCAGTACGGTTTTGCACAACACGTACAAAATCCTCGGCGTCGGTCAGGCTGCTAATTGTCCCAGTATCAAGCCACACATCGCCATTGTCCAGTGTCTGGACCTTTAGTTTGCCACGGCGCAAATACTCAGCATTTACAGAGGTAATTTCTAACTCGCCACGGTCGCTTGGCTGGACATTCTTCGCAATTTCTACCACATCATTGTCGTAGAAATAGAGCCCCACTACCGCAAAGTTCGACTTAGGTTGGGCGGGCTTTTCTTCGATCGATACCGCGTGGTTGTCATCATCAAAGGCTACGACGCCATACCGCTCTGGGTCAGATACTTTGTAAGCAAAGACCACACCACCGTCTGGGTCGGTGCAGGCACGCAGTGAGTCATCGAGCGCTGCGCCGTAGAATATGTTGTCACCCAAGACGAGTGCCACCTTGTCGTTACCAATAAATTCCTCACCAATGATAAACGCTTGCGCCAAGCCATCGGGGCTGGGCTGAATGGCATATTGCAGATTAATACCCCACTGCACACCATCACCAAGTAAACGCTGGAAGCCTGCTTGGTCGTCTGGCGTCGTGATGATGAGGATGTCGCGAATCCCTGCTTGCATCAGCGTGGTGAGAGGGTAATAGATCATTGGCTTGTCATAGATGGGCATCAGCTGTTTGCTAATTGCCTTAGTGATTGGCCACAGGCGTGAACCCGAACCACCTGCCAAAATAATACCTTTCATACGTAAAACTCCTTATGTTCTAACTATATACTTATCATACCAGATAAAGTAATAGTACCATAATACCGAAGATAATGGGAATATATAACAGTGTGCAAAGAGTTAGTCACTCTAGATAATACGCGAAGTCAAACAAAATTATTCACGTCGTGAGATGATAACCTAAAAGCTATGACAAATAGCCAAGGACTACTTTAATGAGTATTTAGAGTAACATATTCGCGTAGTGCCTCACGCCAGTCTTGGCTGATGAAGCCGGTCGCATGGAGTTTATCAAGGCTGAGGTCGCTATTGAGTGGTCGTGGTGCGACGCCAGGTTTATTAGCAAAATAGTCGGCGGTAGTCGTGTCTGTCACTGGTAAGTCATCACGCCCCGCCAAGGCAAAGATCTGCCGCGTGATATCTGCCCAGCTTGCCAGTGAGCCGCTATTTGTCACATTGTAGGTGCTGTATGGTGCCTTGTTCTCTACTAGGTGGTCAATCGCCCGAGCAATCTCTGGTGTGAAGCTCAGACGGCCAATTTGGTCTGCCACCACTGTTGGTGCGATATTTTTTGCGGCTAGACCAAGCATTGTTGTCACAAAGTTTTTACCATCGCCAATCACCCAGCTAGTGCGGATAATATAGTGCCGTGGTGTGGTGCTGGCAGCAATATCGCCCGCTGCCTTGGATGCACCATAGACACTTAGGGGGCTAAATGGTTCATCCTCGGTGTGCGGCGCTGTCTCGCCGTCAAAGACATAATCGCTCGACACATGAACTAAGGTGATGTCTCGCTCAGAGCAGATACGAGCAAGCTGTCCCACCGCTTGGGCATTAATGCGCCAGGCTGCTGCGCGGCCCTCCGATGTTTCTGCGCCGTCAACATTGGTGTAAGCGGCAGTGTTGATGATCGTCTTAACGCCAGACCAGTCGAAGTGTGCAATAGCTGCTGCGCTACAGAGGTCAAGCTCATTATGCCCGACCGCCCGAGCATCGGGGTATTGCTGTTGCATTGCCTTGGCCAATTGCCCGTTGGCACCAATGATGAGGGTAGAGGTGTGATCTGTCATTGCAAGATTCCTTTCGTCTTATAATTCCATTGGCTGTACGTCGCGCAGGAGAGGGTGCGCAGCATCTTTGTCAGAGATAATCGCTTGGTCTTTGCTGAGCGGCCACGCAATATCCAGCGCTGGGTCAAAGAGATTAACAAAGGTATACTGCGCATCTGGTGACCAATGGGCATCAACTAGGTAGGTATATGCCACATTATCATCTAGCGTTTGGTAGCCATTTGCTACACCCTTGGGTACAAATACCGCTGTGCCAGGATTAATTTCTACAGAGAATGTCTGGCCAAAGGTTGGGCCTTGGCGCACGTCGCACCACGCACCAAACACGCGGCCATTCGCGGTACTAATGAACTTATTCCAGGGCTCGGCGTGTAGCCCACGTGTTGCACCAGCTTTGTCATTAAAGCTAATATTGTTTTGTACAATGGTAAAGGCAGGTAGCCCCAGCGCTTCCATCTTCTCCTTTTGATAATTTTCTTTAAACCACCCACGGTTGTCACCATGGACAGGCAGCTTGATGACGAATAGCCCTGGAATTGGCGATTCAGTCACGGTAAGGTCGTTGTAGCTTGATGGGTCGAAATTCATGCGTTCTCCTTTCGCCATATATGATAATAATGGAGGCCAGCTAGTGTCTGGCAGTCGTTGATATCGCCTTGGGTAATAAGCCGGTCAATTTCCTCATGGGTGAAGAATCGCATATCGCTAAATACTTCATCCGACTGTTCTTTGTTGCCGCCAAAAGATAGGTCTTGTGCCAAACACACCGCCATTTTCTCTGTCATTAGGCCGTTGCATACATATGCTTCACCGAGCTTCTCCCACGACTGGGCAACGATGCCAGTCTCTTCCTCTAGCTCACGCTTGGAGGCGGTGAGCAGATCTTCACCATCACCACCGCCACCAGGCAATTCCCAGCCAAAACTCTGTGATGGATAACGGAAGCCGCGCACCAGGTAGATTCGCTCATGCTCGTCGACAGCGACGATCATGCACGAGTTTCGCGACTCCATATAGCCATATACCCCCAGGTTGCCTGCACGGTCGCGTGTTTGGTCTTCGTGGATGGTGATCCACGGGTTTTGGTAGGCGATCTTGCTGCTCACGCGAGTTTTGCTGGGGATATCGGGCATTGGCTTATTGTCCTTGCTTCGCGTAGGTTGCTTCTACAGCGGCTTTTTGGGCTTGCCACCAGTCGCGGTTGGTAGTGTACCACTCAATGGTTTGGCGTAGGCCGTTAGCCATGCCATCTTGGTCGGTATATTGTGGCTGCCAGCCGAGCTCGCGGCGCAGTTTGCTTGAGTCCATTGCGTAGCGCATGTCATGGCCGGGGCGATCATTGACGTGCTCATACCAATCCTTACCTTTGCCCATTAGCTCACAAATTAGCTCAATCACCATTTTGTTATTGACGTGGTCGTTGTCTGCACCAATAATGTAGGTGTCGCCCAGCGTGCCTTTTTCGAGAATCAAGTGCACTGCTGAGTTATGGTCGTCAACGTGAATCCAATCACGTACCTGCTCGCCAGTGCCATAGAGCTTTGGTTTGATGTCGCTCAGAATGTTAGTGATTTGCCGCGGGATAAATTTCTCGATGTGCTGGCGAGGGCCGTAGTTATTAGAGCAGTTGCTAATCGTCGCCTTCACGCCAAAGCTGCGAATCCAGGCGCGCACCAGCATATCGCTCGACGCCTTGGTGCTCGAGTAGGGGCTAGATGGGTTGTATGGCGTCTCCTCAGTAAAGCGGTTTGGATCGTCCAGTGCTAGATCGCCAAACACTTCATCGGTGCTAATGTGGTGGAGACGCTTGTCATGGTTGCGCACTGCTTGCAAAATAGTGTACGTGCCATACACGTTGGTGTCGAGGAAGGGCTTTGGGTCACGCAGCGAGTTGTCGTTGTGGCTCTCTGCCGCAAAGTGGACGACAATATCCGTCTCGGCAATCAAGCGATCCATCAGCTCAGCATCGCAAATATCACCCTGCACGAAGTTGATCTGCTCGCGCACCCCGTCGAGGTTGTGCGGGTTCGCAGCATACGTCATCTTATCGACGACAGTGATTTCATATTCCGGCTTGTGATGAACGGTATAATGCACGAAGTTCGAGCCAATGAACCCCGCACCACCGGTGATAAGCAATTTTGTCATAGCTGTATTATAGCGTGAAATAGGGGATGGTGTCGAGATATACAAGAGTAATGGTATAATATAGCAACAGAAGCTTTCTAACGATAAACAACAAGGAGATATAATAATGCGAGTAGTAATTGTCAGTGGTTATTTTAACCCGCTCCATGGCGGACATATCGATATGATCGAAGCAGCTGCCGCGATGGGTGACAAACTGATTGTTATTGTCAACAACGACAAGCAGCAGTTGCTGAAAAAAGGCAAAATTATCCTCAACGAAAGCAATCGTCTGCGTCTCATGCGCGCTCTCAAAGGTGTCGACCAAGTGATTCTATCGATCGACGAAGATCCAACGCAGATCAAGTCACTCGAGATGGTAGCTGGTCAGTACCCAGGCGACCAACTTATTTTTGCAAACGGTGGTGATCGTGACACCGAAAAGGCTATTCCTGAAGCAGAAGTGTGTAAAAAGTACAACATCGAAATGCGTTTTGACGCCGGCGAAGGCAAGCCAGATTCCTCAACTCGGATCAACCAGGCAACTGGTCAAGAATAGGAGGTGTCTAAACCGGACATTGCTATTTTTTGCAGTAACAAAACAGCCCAATATCTATGGGCTGTTTATTATTTCTAATAGATTAACTCTACAGGCAACAATAGTTTGTATACATTTATTACTCAGAGTTGAAAAAACACATAGCAAGAGGCCTATGCTTTGAACAATAAAATTATTGAATGAACAAATATCATACTCAATTTGAACACAGCACATATTATGTTCATTGCAAAATACCCCCTAGGGGTATTATCTAAACTTAACTCTTATACCCATTTGGGTTATGAGATTGCCAGCGCCAAGAGTCTTCACAGGCTTGCTCAATCGACAGCTCTGCCTGCCAACCAAGCTCTTGCTGTGCCTTGCTGCAGTCGGCATAGCAGGCTGCAATATCACCAGCGCGGCGTGGTTTTATCTCGTATGGAATGCCACGCTTGCACGCTTTGCCAAAGGCTCTAATGATTTCCAGGACGGAAGTGCCATGGCCAGTACCAAGGTTATAGGAGTGCTCGCCATGCTGCATGTGAGATAAAGCAGCCACATGCCCTTTAGCGAGGTCAACAACGTGAATGTAGTCGCGCACACCAGTACCATCAGGCGTGTCGTAGTCATCACCAAATACACCAACACTTTGCAATTTTCCAACCGCAACTTGTGCAACATAGGGCAAGAGATTATTAGGGATGCCATTTGGATCTTCGCCAATCATACCTGATATATGCGCACCAATCGGGTTGAAGTAGCGCAAGATGGTCGCTTGGAAGTTGGGGTGTGCCGTGCAATAGTCACGAATGATTTGCTCGATCATATATTTCGTCCAGCCGTATGGATTGGTAATACCGGTGCCAGTGCGTGATGATTCAGTGAGTGGCAATGACTCTGGTGTGCCATAGACCGTCGCAGAGCTTGAGAAAACAAGTCGATGCACCCCATGTTGTCGCATTGCAGCTAAGAGGGTGAGGGTTGAGCTAAGATTGCAGTCATAGTATTCGAGCGGTTTCTCAACCGACTCACCAACTGCCTTGAGCCCTGCAAAGTGAATCACAGCACTGATATCATGCTTAGTAAAAATCGCATCGAGTGCTGATCGGTCGCGCACATCTGCCTCGACAAATGGAATGGTTGTACCGGTAATTGTTTCGACACGTCGCAGGCTTTCGTGGCTTGCATTGGCAAGGTTGTCAATAACGACGACGCCAAATCCTGCCGCAATAAGCTCGATAATGGTGTGGCTGCCAATATATCCAGCGCCACCAGTGACTAAAATCGTTTCTCTACTCATACCACTTAGTATACCCCTTCGTCGAAAAAATGTCGAACATATCGTGTTATCTTCATCTATAAGTATGCGTATATTGGCTTAATTATAGCTGAAGGTGGGCGCTGCATTCGGTCTTACATTTTGCCACTTTTTCTCTAGCCTTTTATATTCAAAGCGCTACTGATGTAAAAATAGCATCATATAGTAACAGAGAAAAATCATTGTAATTTTTACATTTTTGCAAAATTATTCAAAAATAAGAGTACACTAGAAGGCAAAGACCAAAGCGCCATAATACAAGAGGAAAGGAAAAATCTATGTGTGGAATAGTTGGATATATCGGAACGCGGCCAGCGCAGGGTGTGCTACTGACGGAGCTCAAGAGGCTTGAATATCGCGGATATGATAGTGCTGGTATTATTACACTCGATGAGGATGCTGCGCCAACGTTACTCAGAACAAAAGGTAAGGTGGCTGCGCTGAATGAGCTCACAGCTCGCCACAAGACGACTGATACGGTGGGTATTGGGCACACTCGCTGGGCAACCCATGGTGCACCGAGTAAACGTAATGCCCATCCACATCAGGTGGGGCAGATCTATGTTGTACATAATGGCATTATCGAGAACTATCAGGCGCTCAAGACGATGCTTGCAGCGCACGAGTATGAATTTAAGAGTGATACTGATACTGAGGTGTTGACGGCGCTCATCGACTACCTACACAAGCAAGCACCAGACCTCTTGGCAGCAGTGCGAGGTGCGCTCAAAATGGTGGTGGGTACGTACGGCTTGGCGGTCGTCCAAGCCGATAACCCTGACGAAATCATTGTGGCACGCAAGGGTAGTCCACTCATTGTTGGGCTGGGCGACGGCGAAACGTACATTGCCAGTGATGCATCGGCCTTGGTGGGATATACCAACCAAGTGGTCTATCTGCATGATGGTGAAGTAGGGCGCTGCACCCGCACTGGCCTTGAGCTCCAAACGACGGATTCGCAAGTAGTCGATGTGCAAGTAGAGACGCTGGAGATGGATTTGCAAGCTATTCAAAAACAGGGGTACGACCACTTTCTCCTCAAAGAAATATTTGAGCAGCCGACCAGCCTTACGGCAACGCTGGCTGGTCGAGTGATTGCCGCGCAGCGTTATGCCCGGCTAGGCGGCATAGGCTTAAGTGATGCTGAATTGCGGCAGATTAAGCATGTGATGATTGTCGGCTGTGGCACGGCGTATTTTGCGGGTATGCAGGCTAGTTATTTTATTGAGCAACTGACTGATGATGTGACGGTGAGCGTGGAGATTGCTAGCGAGCTACGCTACCGAGCATATAACATCCCCGAGCACACCGTTGCACTGATTGTGAGCCAGAGTGGTGAGACGGCCGACACATTGGCCTGCCTGACGGAGCTCAAGCGGCGTGGTGTGACGTGCCTTGGCGTCGTCAATGCAGTGGGGAGTACGATCGCCCGCGAAGTTGACGGTGGAGTATATGTACACGTGGGGGCAGAGATCAGTGTGGCCAGCACTAAAGCCTTTACCTCGCAGGTGGCAGCGATGACGATCTTTGGCCTCATGCTCGCAGCAGCCAAGGGGACAAACCCACAGCTGATGGGTGAGTTTATTAATGAGCTTGAGATGCTGCCAGCCGAGATCGAAAAGACGCTGGCTAAGCAGGCTGATAGCGTCAAAAACATCGCACATAATTATGCTCACTATAATCATGCGCTCTACATTGGCCGCGATACACTCTACCCAGCTGCACTTGAGGGTGCACTCAAGCTTAAGGAGGTAAGCTACATTCATGCTGAGGCCTATGCAGCAGGTGAGCTCAAGCATGGGCCAATTGCCTTGATCGACGATCACTTCTTCGAAGTGTGTTATTTGCAGGACAACTGGCTGTACGAAAAATCGCAGAGTAATTTGATAGAGATGAATGCACGTGGTGCCCATGCGATTGTCATTACCGATACGGATAAACGCGTCCCTGCCGAGACAGTGGTGCGTGTTGCAACTAAGCTGCAGCACCTCACGCCAATTTTGTTTAATGTTATATCACAGCTTTTTGCTTACTATATGGCGGTGGAGCGGGGGCACGATGTTGACCAGCCGCGCAACCTTGCCAAGAGTGTGACGGTAGAGTAAGGTATAGGTAAAATCTCTCCTTTGCGCTACACTGATACTATGAGTAAACAACCCAAAATTGCCATTGTCTGCGACTTCTTGACAACAATGGGTGGTGCCGAGAATGTCGTGCTCGCTATGCACGAAGCCTTTCCGGATGCGCCGATCTATACCGCAATGTATAATGAAGACAAAATGCCGGCCTTTGCTGAGCTTGATGTCCGGCCGTCGTTTTTGCAAAAAATCCCACGCAAGGTACGCACATACTACAAGCTGTTTCCGACGCTGGCTGTCAAAGCGATGCGGCGACTTGATTTGCGTGAGTTTGATATCATCCTCACCAGTTCATATATGCATGGCCATCAAGTGAGGAAGACGCGGCCTGGCCAAGTCATCATCAACTACTGCCACACACCACCACGATACTACTGGAGCCACTACAACGAGTATCGGCGCGACCCAGGCTATGGTAACCTTAATCCGCTCATTCGCACACTCATGCCACTCATGGTACCACACCAGCGCAAGCTAGACCTTCAAGCGGCCCGGCAAGTCGATGTTTTCTTGGCAAACTCTACCGAGACGCAACAGCGCATCAAAAAGTACTACAATCGGAATAGTATCGTCATCCATCCACCGGTAGATATAAGCCGGTTTGCGCCTGCTACCAAGCGGGGTGATCATTATGTGACGATTGGCCGGCAGTTGCCATACAAGCGGTATGACTTGGCAGTCACAGCAGCAACAAAACTTGGCAAGAAGCTGATCGTCTTTGGTAATGGCCCCGCACACAATAGGCTTGTTGATCTGGCTGGTCCAACAGTTGAGTTCCGTACCGATCGCTTTGGCGATGCGAGCGATGCCGAGTATGAGAAGGCTATTACAACAGCGCGTGGCTTTATCTATCCAGCAGAGGAAGATTTTGGAATTGTCAGTGTTGAAGCGCTAGCGGCTGGTGCGCCCGTGATTGGCCTGGCGCGTGGTGGGACGATAGATATCGTGACGTCACCCGAAGTGGGTGTGCTATTTGACAGGCAGACAAGTATCAGCGTTGCTAAAGCTATTGAGCAAGCCGAGAAACGAACCTTTGATCCAACGGTCTTGCGCCGCACCGCACAGCGTTTTGACAAGACGCTATTTCTAACCAAGCTACGCAAGGTAGTGCGTGACCAGATGATACAGTAGAATAGTTTGTGACTTAACTAGAGGACTTATATCGAGGTTACTCTCTTACACGGGCCTTACAATGACATAGTGTCATGTGTTATTTTGCACCTGTCTTGCGTAGCACTACACCAATCGTCTTGAATAGAATCTTGATATCTAGCCAGAAGCTCCAGTTTTGGGCATAAAATAGCTCAAGCTCGATCCGCTCATCGAAGCTCAGGTTTGAGCGCCCAGATACCTGCCATAAGCCCGTCACCCCTGACTTCACGCTATGCAAGAGTGCCGTGCGGGCTGAACTAAACTTCACTTCTTGGGGTAGAATTGGCCGCGGCCCAACCAAGCTCAAATCACCACGAAAGACGTTGAAAATCTGGGGTAATTCATCGAGTGATGTTGCCCGCAAAAAATTGCCAAAGCGAGTGATGCGTGGGTCGTGTTCGACCTTGCGATTTTTTTCATACTCTTCAGCTAGGTCGTCACGACCCATTGCACGGAATTCATCAGCCGCATCTTGCTTGCCATACTGTGCGCCCATACTACGGAACTTGATGAGCTGGATTGGCTCGGAGTAGCGACTGAGGCGCTTTGAGATATAAAATGCTGGCCCAGGGTTAAAGATCTTTTGCATAATGATGAGGAGTACAAAAAGCGGCGCAAGGATAATGAGCAATATGCCAGAAATAATTGTGTCGAAAATCCGCTTTGCGATTTCTCCCCAGCCAATGAGTGGTGTTTGGCTGACGGTAATCATTGGGTAGCCAAGAAAAACATCGATGGTGTTTTTGCCAGTATAAAATTCTGGCTCGCCAGGGATGAAGTTGTATTGGATATGGTTAACCTGTGCGGCACCAAGCACTTTTTGATTCTTTTCTTCGTTTTCGTAGAGGTTGGTTTGGATGATGGTGTCAATCTTGAGCTCTTTGATCTGCGCCAGAGCGGGGTCGAGTGATGCAAAATGAACAACATCGAGCCCAGGTGGCACAAAGCGCTTGGGGCCAGCCATTGCCACGACGCGAAAACCTGACTTGTAGGTGGTCGAGATCGACTCAGCGATATCGCGCGTTGCTAGCGATGTCCCAATCACCATCACACGGTTCACGCCATGGTTGTACTGGAAGAGCCAACTCCGTGTCAGGCGAAACAACTCGCGCACTGTGCCAATTGCCAAAAACGAACCAAGAAAGACATACATCGCCACCAAGCGGGCCGGAAAGATATACATTCGTGTGCCGTACTCCCAGCCAATCACGAGCAGAATGCCCATGAATGTACCGAGCAACAGCCGCCCCCATTCGACGAGTCGCCGGCTATAGACGCTTGCGCTATAGAGTCCAAGTGAGGCATAGAGAATAATCCACACTGGCGCAATGACGACGAAACCAAGCAGATAGTCGCTAGCATAGACAGTATGGAGCAAATCACGGTGATCGATTTGCGTGCGGACATAGTATGCGATGAAAAACACCGCCATCAGCACAACAAAATCGAGGCCGATGAGAATGAGACTATAAAATTTCGTATTTTTTGACGGCATAACAACTGTTACTATAACACTTTTTACCGAAAGTTTGCTACACTAGAAAGAGATGAAGCGGTTATTACGAGAAAAGATACCGGCTTGGTTTTTGTGTACGATATTTTTCGGACTGGCTATCCATGCGCCGCTGACCGTATGGGTGGGTACTCATTGGCCAGATTATGCGCTCTTTGTCAAGGCATGGAAGGAAGTTTTACTTCTCATTGTTTTGCTTCTTGTTGTTATCGACGTGACGCTACGTCGACAGTGGCAGCATTGGCTGAATGATCGCATTATTCAGCTTGCGCTCGCCTTTACGCTATGGCACGGCGTGGTGGCGCTGCTTGTGCCGACGTCTGGTTTGGCATTGCTATCAGGTTTGTTGATTGATCTGCGTTTTGTGGCGCTTGGTGTGGTGGTCTATGTGTTTGTGAGTAATTACCCGCAGTATCGGCGCTGGCTGCTATGTATGCTCGGTGCGGGTGCGGTTATTGTGATAGGTTTTGCGGCAGCGCAGCTTGTTTTGCCGCGTGATGTGCTTGTGCCGCTTGGCTACGGGCCGACGACGATAGAGCCTTACCAAACAGTCGACTCCAATAGTGCCTATGTTCGCATTAATAGCACGCTGCGTGGGCCAAACCCACTTGGGGCGTATGCAAGTACTGTCCTGACGCTTATCGTGGCGTATGGCGCATTGCAATGGCGGCGTATCTCGCATATGCGGCGTTGGGTGCTTGGTGGTATGGCGCTGCTAGCGGCGCTTGCAGTGTGGCAGAGCTATTCGCGGAGTGCGCTGCTCGCGGTGGCGGTTGGCGTCGGCATTGTTGCGATTGTCAGGGCGTGGCGGTTGCAGGCATCTCGGCGTGTTGTGCTGTGGGGTGTTGGTGCAGTACTTGGCTGTGGGGTGATTGTTGGTAGTATTGGCTACACTATAGATCCACACTTTATTGATAATGTTATCTTGCATAACGACCCAACGCATGGCCCCGCTCAAACATCCGACAGCGACCGGATTACTTCATTGCAAGCTGGCCTAGCGCGCGCCTTGCAGCAACCGCTTGGCACTGGCGTAGGAAGTACTGGCTCGGCATCGCTTCTTGGCAATGGGCAGAGCTTAATCATTGAAAACCACTATTTGTTCGTTGCTCACGAAATTGGCTGGATTGGATTACTATTATTAGTTGCATTAACCACTGGTGTACTGGTAAAATTATGGCATCGCCGGTCATATTGGCTGGCTTTCGGTAGTTTTGCTGGCGGAATCGGCTTAACTGTGATAGGATTGTTCTTACCAGTTTTTGTTGACGACACTGTGTCGATGCTCTGGTGGGGGCTGGCAGCACTAGCGATAACGGAGGATGGATTATGACAAGCCCAACGCGAAAACAACGTGAATTATTGACGTTTATAGACACATTTATCAAGAGTAATGGCTACGGCCCAAGCTACCGCGAAATTATGCGTGCCTTCGACTATAAGTCGGTTAGCACGGTAGCAGCGCATGTAAACGGTTTGATTGTCCGTGGATTTTTGGTCAAAAAGGATAACTCGGCGCGTAGCCTGCAAGTGGTACCGCCCACTCAGAATGCTGCGGATGTAGTGGTGGCACCAGTCGAGCAGGTGATTCGTGCCAAGATAAGCGCATTAGAGCAGCAGGACAATGCCGCTGATGATATTGCGGTTTTGCAGCGCGCACTAGAAATTTTGCAAAGCGACCAATCGTCATAGATGATATAATATCTACATGATGTACACTCCTCCGCGTGCGCAGCGTCCGTACCCCCGACGCCGCAAGGCAACTATTGCTGAAAAACTTCGTTTTGCCGATTGGCGTGTGCCAGTGCTGCGTATTCGCTGGACACGGCGCAAAACATATATCACCATTGGTATTATTCTTGGGCTCAATGTGCTGTTCCAGCTGGTGTATCCGAGTGATCGATTGCTGCCAAATGCGCGGATCGATGGTGTATCGCTTGGGTGGCAAACACTGCCAGAAGCCACAGACACGCTTAATCAAGCGTACCAAGGACACTCCGTGAAGCTAGTGGGTGATGGCACAACCATCGCTTCGCCGACGATTGAGCAACTTGCTATTACAGTAGACAACACCGACCGGCTTACGCAGGCGCAATATCCCTTGCTGTGGCGAATTATGCCATTATCGTCACTCTGGTGGCAGCCAGATGTGCCAAGCTCACCAAAATTGACGACCACAACGCGTACCGAGCAATATATCACTCAGACGATCATGCCAGTCTGCAAGCGTGCGCCGATCGATGCTAGTCTTAAGGTAGAGCACGGTAAACTGGTAGTGAATCAAGCGCGGCGTGGCGGTGAGTGCGAGCGTGGTGCGGTGTCGCACAGTATTGGTGCAATTAGCCCGCGCCTCATGCAGGGCACGACTGTTGAGATTCCAATGCGTGGCATTGCCCCAGCCATTACAACCGATGCAGCGAATGCACTCGAGCAAAAAATCACGAAAGTTATTGGCAAAGGTGTTGCGCTGAAGGTAAATGACGAGACGGTAACATTGCCAGCGAATGAAGTCATTCAGTGGGTTGTTGCTCAGCCAAAGGATAAGGCATTAGTGGCGAGTATTAGTGCATCACAGGCCTCCGGCTATCTCACAAAGCATGTCACGCCAAAGGTAAATATTGACCCAGGTACCACGAAAGTTGCCACATACGATCTCACTGAAACGTCACGAACAGACGGCAAACCAGGGCGCACGCTCGATATTGATGCAACTGCGCAGCAGCTCTCGGAGTTTATTAATCAAACACGCCCACAGCCAACCGCAGTAACGAAGACAGTGCCAGCCAAGGTAGAATATGATCGCAATTATAGCTCGACTGAAGACGGGCTCAACGCTCTTCTCAAGCACTATGCTGAGGATCATCCGGGGACGTATGGCATCTCATTCTTAGAGATTGATGGCAAGAAGCGCAATGCGAGCTACAATGGCAACAAGCAATTTGTCACTGCCAGTACATACAAACTATTTGTTGGCTATAGCGTGCTTCGGCGTGAGCAGCTGGCAGGCTGGCGTTGGGAGGACAACCAAGTCTGCTTCAACAAAATGATTAGCCAGAGCGACAACCCATGTGCAGAGAACTACCTCAAAGTTATTGGCTATGATGTTGTGACGAAGGATGCCAACGACATTGGCTTCAAAGACACGACCTTCGCCAAGTCTGGTGGGCCATACACCACAGCAAATGACCTTGCACGCTTTATGGTAATGCTTGATGCGGGGCAAAACTTTAGTAGTGCCAATCGCGACCGATTCCTCTCTGCGCTCAAGGCTAATGTGTACCGCAAGGGTATCCCTGCTGGTACGAATGGTACGGTGGCAAATAAGGTTGGGTTCTTGAATGGTCTCCTGCACGACGCAGCGATCGTCTATGGCTCAAACGGCAAATATGTGCTCGCCATCATGACAGATGGCAGTAGTTGGAACAATATTGCTGAGCTAACTAAGCGGATCGAACAATTCCGTAGCCAGCCATAGCATAAAATGCCTATTTTCCGGCGTGACTCTTGACGAACCACCCCTCCAACCGGTATACTTACAGAGTAATCCGGAGTAGCTCAGTGGTAGAGCGGGTCGCTGTTAACGATTAGGTCGCTGGTTCGAGCCCAGTCTCCGGAGCCACAATGCATAATAAAGACCGATGAAAATCGGTCTTATTTTATTAAAGCTTATATTGCCCTTGGGTCGCAAAATTCAAATACCGAGAGACTAACCCTAGTAGACAAGCGAGCTTACACTATAGTGTAAGCTCAACGACGACTGGGTAGTGGTCCGACGCCCGGTCTGATAGTGGTGTTTTGACAACATTGTATGAGGTTAATGCAGGCTGTAGATCCTTCGAGACAAAGATATAGTCAAGCCGGCTGGTTGGGTGATCGGGGTGTGGCGGCAGTGGTGTTGGAGCCGTCGGGGTTGCGTGTTGTTGTAAAGCAGCTGCTGTATCGACAAGGCTCGCCTGTGCCATAAAACGAGTGACATCATGAACAATTGTGCCATCACGAGTAAATTTGCGCGTCAGGTTTGCATCAAAAGAATCTACCATATCAGGCGGATATGTATCATAAAACGAGAGTGAATTGCAATCACCCATAACAACAGTATGAGTACTATTCTCACCAATATGGTTGATAAGCCGGTGCACCTCTTGCAGCCGGTCAGCTTCGCATCGTGGTGAGAGATGAAGGCTACCAATGGAGAAAACACGATTATCGACTTGAACGCGGCTTACTAAGAGTGATCGGCTACACGGGTAGAGCAATGTTGCATCCAGGATAGGATACCTGGATAGCAACGCTGTATGGTACCACGACCCATCGCCGCAGAGCGCAAGGTGAGTATAGGGCATAGCGGTTTGTTCTGAGACGTATGCAAGGCGTTTTCTTGTGTCGTTCTCGAAGCCATTTGCTTCGTTAAGCGTCAGGATATCTGGCTTTACTTCGTTGATAACTGCAATAACGTCATCGATCGTTGTCTCGGCACCATTGTAGATGTTGTATATCATGAATGTTAATTTCATATAGGGAACTTCCTCTACTGATTAATTTAATCAATGATTTACAGCTTGGTATAACTGCTCGGCCTGCATCATTACCACGCGAGCGGTTGAAGGGCGGATACTCATAAAGATACGCCATGGATTATGGGCTGATGTTGCGTTAGCTCGTGGGAGAGCGAGTGGCTGCAAGCCGTGCTTGCCCGTTAGTGCGGCAATCCACGCCAGTGGTGTCTTGCCATAAAGCCCTTCTTCGCTCGCAGAGCCGTCCATGCGCCATGCAGCGTAGGTTTGAGTAATCGTGGTAGTATCGTCTGGCTGGAGAATATAGCGCTGGGCGTTGCTACGGGCAAGCATATCATTGGCATATGGCGGTGTATCCACACCAGGCGCAACGATAGCCGTAAAGACATCGAGTGGTGTGCCATCAGCCTCTGTTGCAGCCTTGATCATATGGAGAGCAGTGAGTACAGCATAATCTTGATCTGGTGATGAGGTTGTTGGGTCGATGGCGGTATTGGCATGGTAGAGTACATCACCACCGGTGTCGATGCCACAAATTGCATCAGCTCCCGTCTCGCGGATGAGAATCTGCAGGTCGTGAGTAATCTGCTCCGGCTCGATTGAATTAAGCAGATAAACTGGTGCGATTGTCTCGTCCTTAGCAATAATATCCTCGAGGAAGCGCCAGTCACCAACTTTGGTTGTTTCCTTCGTAATCTCTGCGAGTGCGTCACCAATCTGTCGGCCAGTATGAGCAAGCTGTTTGTTGCTATCGGCAGCGAAGTTGCGCACCGACACAATAGCTGTAGGCTGCACGGCATGGTGCTGCTGATGAAGCTTGCTCAGCATAGCAGCCTGGATACCATCCGAGCCACCACCCATCCCAAGGTAGATGATCCGCTTGCCATGTAACTGCTCAGAGTCAAACGCTGGGAGTGAATCAATAGCAAGCTCGGGTGTGTCCTGATATTCTGGCACAAGCATCTCACCGCTGTGGTGGAAGCGCAGCTCAGCCTGGTGTGGATCAAGTGTGCCTTGGTTGGCAGCTTGGGCGATGGTGCTGAGGTCTGCCGTGACGATACCTGTCTCGCCGGCTTTGCGCGCTGCTTTGTCGGCAATGTGTGCCTCTTGCAAGACATGCGCAAAGTAAGTGAGTGCTGCGCTAAGGCTATGATGTTTTTCAAGCCCCTTCAGCAAGGCTGGGCCGTAGTAAGGCAGAGTCGCGCGCTGATGAATGCCATCATTGCTGAGCTCTTGAGCGAGGATAGCTTGCACAGGGCCGGGCAGCGTATCTAGCGCATTGGTCAGTTGCTGATACTCCTCTGGCGAATCGTAGCGTAACATACACGCAAGGCGCACGGTGTGGGTGTGTGTTTGGCTGTTGATGAGCTGCTCAATGGCATCGTTATCGAGGCCAAAGCGCTGTGCTCGCTTGGCGAGGTAATGGCTATAGCGTGTTTCGTCGGTCGAGAGGATGCTGTCGGTTAAGACGTCACAGGCTGCTGCCATTTGGTTGTACAGAGGAGAAGTGAGGAGTAGAGAACTCTCAGCATTAACGTGGCCCAGCGCACCAGCAATATCAAACAGCGTATGCATGATATAGAGCGATCGCACTGGCTCGGTACTCTCGGCGAAGCTTGTCAGCGCTGCCGGCGGTGCTTCGGCTTGGATAAACTGGCCAAGATTGAGTTCTGTGTTGATGACATCGCGTATGATCGTTTGGTCTGCTTCGCTTAATTGGCTGAATGTCGGTAATAGCTCTGCGCGCTTTGCAGCGTAATCTGACCTGAGCAAGCGGCGCAACACTTCGTCATGATCGACCGAATCAGCGGCATCCTCTCCCATAACGGCACTCGTGAGCATTTGGTTCTTGCCTAAATCATGAATAAGCATAATGTAGCGCATCACATTAGCACTATGCTCACCAGGCAAGTTGCTTGCAACCCACTGATGAAATTCTTCAAATTCTTCGCGTGTGAGGCGATTGGCGTCGCTCTGGGCGGCGGTCAGTTTGTGATAATTTTCATCGCCGCCATAATAAAGATAGTCCATAACGTTGAGAGAGCAGACAGTTCGTTGATATTCTGCGCGCTGATTGGCTGCTTCGTCTGCCCCTTGTGACTCTGGTGAGGCTTTGATATGTTCGCCGATCAGCAGCTTCGCCTCAGGAAGCTGCAGGACGTCAAGCTGTTGCTCGACATCATGATCGACATCATGAATTTCAGAGACGGGTATTTGGTGAGATAAAGGTGAATGTTCCATAGCATTAGTGTAGAGGATTACACGGTGAAATGGTAGCATGAGCGGTTTATAAAAGACCCTACTGCTTATATTGAGAATATGACTCGCCAGCGCTGAGCGGATGGCCAAATAGGTTCTTGACCGTGACAAATCTGTACCCTTGCTTTTGTAATGCATCGAGGATGCACGGCACGGCATCGACGCTGGTTTTGTGGATATCGTGCATGAGAATAATCGCACCAGGTGCGGCATTGGCAACGGCACGGCTACAGACAATTGCTGCATCGTGGTCGGCCCAATCGCGTGTATCGATTGACCACATAATGGCTGGCATAGTAAGCTGCTGGAGCTGCGCACGCACTTTATCATTAATGCCACCATATGGTGGACGAACCATTGTTGGTGTCACGCCAGTAGCTGCAGCAACGGCACTGTTTGTACTCTCAATCTCTTGGTGGATGACAGCTTCGTCCCGCTTAGGAAGGAGTGGATGATTCCACGTGTGGTTGCCTACTTGGTGTTTGCGTTGAACTGCTTGCTGGAGCGCGATACTGTATGGTGCTACATTTCGCCCCACCACAAAGAAGGTTGCCTTAGCATGGTAGCGATCAAGATGCTCGAGTAGTGTTTGCGTGTATAACCCAGGCCCATCGTCGAAGGTGAGTGCAATACAGCGATAACGCACGCAGTCGGTTGTTGATGATAATGCTGACGGTGGAATATCAAAAAGCTTCTTGGTGGTTGGGTTTTGGACAAAATGGCTGAGCTGCTTGATTGGCAATTTCAGGCTAATGATTCCATCTACGCCAACGCCAAGAGAGTACTTATCAAAGAGAAAGCCAATTGTTTTTCGGTCGTGTACTAAAAAGTTCGTGATAGATTCTGGAGTAATGACTCCCGCTACTTTTGCTGGCTCTGCATGCGGGTAGCGCTGCTGCACCTGTTTACGTAGAGCAATAACAATCTCATTTATCCCTGCGATAGATGTATCAACGAGGGCAGACGATGTAATTGGCTGGCCACTCATTTTATCGAATGTCCAGTAGTGGACTGTGTTGGTTGGTAGAGCGTGAGGTATAGTAGTACGGATAAACACAGCGAGAGAAATCGTCGTGTCATCTCGGTGAATAATACGATAGGTAATAGTGTTGCTGCGAGCTGCTATAGTAGTTGGAAGTGTTTGTTGAGATGGAATAGCATTGTCGATGATTGCGGCGACCGTTTTGTCTATATTGGCAATACCTGTTTGTGGATAGGTGAGGATCGTTTGGTGTGATGCTGATTGGTTCCTGATGATGCGCGAGCGAATAGCATCATGGGAGGATAGCGTATAGGTGTGTGTTGTTGATGGTGGTATATGTGTGATGTGTGATGATTTTTGTGATTGTTGGCCATACCAAAGTGAGCAGATTAGTAGACTAGTAATAATAAGGCAGAGCCATGTATAAAGAAAGTCGCAAAGTTTTATAGGTGTTGTACTACTTTCAACACCTGAATAAACTTGAGCATCTGTCTCTTCCACCTTATAGAACATAGCTATATTGTAGCGCGAACCGAGGTAAGAACAAAATGGGATAAGCGGAGTCTGATACAAAAGACATTCTAAAATAGAATATGTACTACTCTATATTCATTGCAAAATACCCTATTGGGGTATTTTGCAATGAACTATTAATAAACATAATTCATAAAATAAGATAAATTGCTACATACCCTAATGGGGTAGAAGCCTGTTTCTAACAGATGATGATATAATATAAAAACAAGAGTAAATTACTTGAGTTAGATATAGTTAAGCGAAATTTTGAAACAACGCTACAGAAAGGAGAAAATATGCGACAGCTTTTTATTACACGTGGAATTCCTGGATCTGGTAAAAGCACCTTTTTGCAATCTGCTGGACTTGGCCCATATACACTATCTCCCGATACTCTACGTTTAGCGTATAGTAGCCCAGTGATGAATGATGCAGGGCGCATCGTTATGCCATATCAGGATGATCGACGGGTGTGGCAGCAGCTGCACGAATTGCTTGATATGCGGATGACTCGTGGTGAGCTCATTGTGGTTGATGCAACACATACAACGAGCTCGTACTTTCAGCAGTATGTACAGCTTGCACAGAAGTATCGCTACAAGCTGTACATTATAGACTTTGCCGATGTGCCTCTTAGGGTCTGCCTAGAGCGCAACCGCCAGCGTGTACCGCACAAGATAGTCGATGATGCAGTTCTCGAGAAAATGCACGCTCGTCTCTCCACATGTGCCATACCAAAACAATACACTGTCATACAGCCAGCGGCAGTAAAAGAGCTTATCGCATCGTACCAGCAACCGATTAATTTGAGTCAGTATGAACATATTCATCACATTGGCGATATCCAAGGGTGCTATACACCACTGCGTGAATATTTCGAGCAGCACCCTTATACCGAGCACGATTATTATATCTTTACAGGTGATCTACTTGATCGCGGTACAGAGAATGCAGAAGTGTTGCAGTATGTGTGTGATAATTTTGTTGGCAGGCCAAATGTGGCATTTGTCGAGGGTAATCATGATGGGTATATTTGGCAGTGGCTAACTCACCAGCCGATAAAAGCGCGAGAGTTTAATGGCCGGACTCGAGCGCAGCTAGAGCGTGCCAATATAGATAAGCGTGCCGTTAGTCGCTTGATGAACTCCATGCAGGACTGCCTCTATTACACATGGCATAACAAGCGTGTATTTGTAAGCCACGCAGGGGTGAGCAATCTACCAGAGAATCCTCTGCTGCTTGCCAGCCAGCAGTATATTCGTGGTGTGGGGCGCTATGATCAGGTTGGTGCTATTGACGATGCTTTTGTTGCTCATACCTCTGATAATGTTTACCAAGTGCATGGTCATCGCAACGCTCAGAATTATCCAGCGCAGTATAATCAGCGATGCTTTAATCTTGAAGGCAAAGTGGAGTTTGGTGGCACGCTACGGGTTGCTCAGCTTGCAGAGGAGGGCTGGTCGGTCGTTGAGATAAGCAACCAATCGGCCGAGGGTCTCCTCCACCCAGAGAACGCACCGCTCATCCATAGCCTGCGTACTAATAAACTGATTAGCGAGCGGTCACTGCCGGGCAATATCAGCTCGTTCCACTTTAAGCCAAAGGTGTTTTATGACAAAAAATGGACAGCGCAAACGGTACGAGCTCGCGGGCTGTTCATGAATACACTGACGAATGAGATTGTGATTCGTGCCTATGACAAATTCTTCAATATTGGTGAGCGACGAGAAACTGAATTTGCTGCACTCAAAGATCAACTTATTTTTCCAGTGCGCGCGTGGGTGAAGGAGAATGGTTATCTTGGCTTGGTAGGCTATGATGCAACACTGGGTGACCTCGTCTTTGCGTCGAAAACAACGACGGAGAGTGAATTTGCCGAGTGGTTTCGCCATCTGTTTTTGCAGAGCTATGGCAAGCATGTTGATGTGATTCGTCAGTATCTTGCCGAGCATAATGTATGTTTGGTCTGTGAAGTAATACTCCCGACAGAGGATCCACACATCATTGAGTATGTACAAGACCGGATTGTTTTGCTCGACATAGTGTATCGCCAGGCAAAATTTGCTGCTGTTGACCAAGTTGAGCGTGAGCGATTTGCGGCTATGCTTGGTATGGAAACCAAGCGGCTTGCGGCGACGCTCCAAACGTGGGAGGAGTTTGCGACCTGGTATGAGCAGGTGCAGGGGCTTGACTATTTGTATGACGGTGTACCAATCGAGGGCTTTGTAATAGAGGATGCTCAGCATTGGCAGGTCAAAGCAAAACTCGATTATTATTCATTTTGGAAGCGGATGCGTGGTGTGCTTGATGGACTTAAGGTGGGGCGCAGCCCAAAGCGTGCCGCTGCCTACCCACACCCTGAGTACGCAGCGCGCGTCATTACCTATATGCAGGGCATCCCTATTGACGCATTGGCGCAGATGTCTATTATCGATGTTCGTCGCCGCTTGCAGCGAGAGCAAGAAAAAGTCGTATAGCCGTATTACTACCTCACCCTTCGCGGTATAATAGAAGCATGAAAATGATTCGTTGGTTGGCGAAGCGGTGGCGTCGCATTGTGGTAGTGGCTGGGGTGCTCGTTGGGATGGCTGCACTCCGCCTTGTGTCGGCACAAACAGGGCAGTGGTCGCTGCCTGATCGATTACAAGACTGGATAACGCTGAGTTTGAGCGTGATGATCGAGGCGTTGCCATTCGTTATGCTGGGGATCTGCATCGCGATTGTAGTGCAAGTATGGCTGCCGGCCGAGCGCTTACTTGCCTATCTGCCGCAGCAGCCGTTGCTGCGCCGGGCTTGTTTGTCGCTCCTTGGTATTACATTGCCAGTCTGTGAGTGTGGCAATGTCCCCCTAGCGCGCAGCCTGTTAGCAAAAGGGCTTACACCCAGTGAATCTCTCGTGTTTTTGCTTGCTGCACCAATCCTCAACCCAGTGACGATCATCACAACGCAGCAAGCATTCGCTGGTGATGCAACTATACTGTGGGCGCGAGTGCTTGGTGGCTTCGCTATTGCTAATCTTGTTGGCTGGGTCTATGCACGCCGCCCAGCAGAGGAGCTATTGACCAGTACTTTTGTTGCTTCGTGCCAGGCAGATCATGTGCAGCAGAGCAAGCGAGTAGCAAGCCTTGCGATATTTCGACGTGAGGTGCAGGCGATGCTGCCAGCCTTGGTAGTTGGTGCAGGGTTAGCGGGTCTTGTGCAAGTGCTGGTGTCGCGCGAGGTATTGGTATCGCTGGGGAGCCAGCCAGTATGGTCGGTGATTGCAATGGTGGCATTGGCGTTTATCGTCTCAATTTGCTCTAATGTTGATGCGTTCTTTGCTTTGGCATTTCGCCAGACCTTTATGACCGGGGCACTTGTGAGTTTCTTGACCTTTGGCCCAATGATCGATATCAAGATGCTGAGCTTGCTGCGGACGACGTATCGGCCGAGTGTACTGCTCCAAGTGAGTGCAATCATTGGGTTGGCATCGGTAACATTGGGGTTGGTGGTAAATTATGCGTTTTAAGCTGGTCTTGTCCCGAGTTGCACAGCAACAAGGTATAATACTCCTTTTTGTCATTGCCGTGGTGACGCTGTGGCTAGCTGCGACTGGTCGTTTGACGCTCTATATTCACCAGCGGTATGTCGTCTTTACGACCGTCATGGCAGCGGTGGCTCTGGCAATGGCGAGTGTGAGTATTATTGCGCAATCGCGCACCTACCAGCATACACACTTTGCTTGGTGGCGTAGTATTACCGCGTGTGTGATGATATGCGTGGTCGCAAGTATGGCGCTGCTCGTCCCACCGACAGCACTAACGACAACAACAGCCACACAACGTGGTATCAACAAAGGGGCAGTAGCTCAGCTATCTGCAGAGAAGCTATCGCACGCATCTATCTTTGCTCAGCGAGATTATTCGCATCTCACGATCAAAGAATGGGCGGGGCTACTTGCCCAAACGCATGACAGCGCATTTTATCGTGGCAAGACAGTCAATTTGACGGGGTTCGTTACGCCAGATACAGCGGATTCGCAGATTTTTTATGTATCGCGATTTGTCGTGACGTGTTGTGCGGTTGATGCGCAGGCGGTTGGCGTACCAGTCTATGCACCTGGGTGGCGTGAGCGCTACCAGCCCAATAGTTGGGTAACAGTGACAGGCGATTTTGCCGCGCATCCACAGCAACATCGTCAGCAGCCGATTGTTGTTATGCCGCGCTCGATCACGCCAACAACTCAGCCAAAGGAGCCATATGAATACTAAAAGCTGGCGGTGGGTGCGCCAGCGATGGCGATTTTTGCTCGCCACGATTGGATTATTAATTACACTGAGTGTGTTCACGGTCCTGAGTTATCAACAGGGCCCGCGCTTGCGTCATGCAGTGCTGACAGATGACCCGAACACAGGCTACCAGACGCTCCAGCTGGAATTCAATCAGCCAGTCAAGCCAATAGAACCCCATGCAATACAAATCACACCTCAGGCAGACTTTACAGCTACGACAAACAATGCAACTGTGACGGTTCAGTTTCGGCAGCGTTTGCTTAGTAACACCCAGTATCGCGTGGTGATTAATCAGGTAGCTAGCACCTATACACAACAGCTCGCGGTATTAGATCATCACTTTGATACGCCACCAGCACAGCTCTACTATCTCAAGCACCGTGATCTTGCAGAGACAAAAACAGAATTCTACGCAGCACAAGCTACAGATACTATCGTGCAGATGAATCTGGCAACAAAGCATGAGAAGACACTTTACCAAGCAGCACAAATTGTCGAATATGCAGTGGTGGGTTCTCGTATTGTTGTCCACGCAATGAATGACACGAAGGCTAGTGAATTGCATCAGGTTGAAACAAAAACTGGTGTTGTATCACCACTGCCTCTGCCCGGCAAAGGTACAGTGTCTCGCCTGAGAGCGATAGATAATGGAACGGTAGGGTATCTCTTTGCAAAGGCGGATAGCAAAGACAAGACTAACAATCTTATTGTGCATGATATTGCAGCGCAGCGCCACCACACTATACTTGGCCTTAACAGGCAGCCTTTACTAGTGTATGATTGGCGCCCAGTATCACGTGGCACAGCAATTGTGGTGCGAACTCGGGGTGAAGACGTACTGCTTGTTGACCCAACTGGAAAGCACGCTATGCAGCCACTTGGCCAGGCAGCGGCGCTTGGCGATGTATCGTATGATGGCAAAAGCATCATCATGATGAAAACGGGGGAGGGGTATTTTGCACTCAACTTAGAAAGTAGCAAAAAATCACCCATTAATCACCAACAAGGAAATGATGCTATATCATTAGCTGCATTTTTACATACTCGCAGTGGCTATAGTATGGAGGTAACGAGTGTCAATCAGCGGCACATCCTGCAGCGCCAAACAATACTCACCTACCCAGCCAAACGAGTGATTCATCAGACAACACCGCCGGCATATACAACGAACATCACTGTGTCGCCAAATGATCAATATACCGCCATTGAGCAAAAAAGTACTGCTGATAGCTCCACCAAAACGCACATTATCGATAATAAAACTGGCCAGACAGTGCACACACTTGATGGCAGGGCAGTAGTTTGGTTATAACGGATACTATAAGTAGATAAGACCTGAAGCGACTATAAACTGCATCTTAAGAGTGGGAACTGTATCTGCGCTGAATCATGAAAAGTATATAATTGGTGTTTGCACAATGTTCCGGTATACTATAAGGGATATAGCGTAAAGGGAGATGATGCCAATGCGAATGCGTGACAGACGACCAAGTGATCGCCCACGAGAGAAACTTGCGCGAGATGGAGCGGCTCGCTTGAGTGACCTCGAACTCCTTATGGCGATTATCGGCAGCGGTAATGCGCAAGCTGACGTTGGCAAAATTGCGCGTTGTGTACTGAAAGCCTTGCGCATGCATGGAGGTGATCTGACTCATGAGGAACTCTCCAAGATTACTGGCCTTGGTGCGGCGAAGGTGACCGTGATTCTTGCAAATTTTGAGCTCGCACGGCGCTATCTGCTCAAAAGTGACCAGCCTATTATTGATGAGCCGAGCAAAGCAGCAGAGCAGCTCGCCGATATTCGCGACAAACGGCAGGAGCATTTTGTCTGCTTAACGCTTGATGGAGCGCATCGCTTGATCGCCAAACGCACAATTACCATTGGTACGCTAACTGCCAGCTTGGTGCACCCACGAGAAGTCTTTACGGACGCAATTGCCGACCGAGCGGCAGGGATCATTGTGGCGCATAATCACCCCAGTGGGCAGCTCATCGCAAGCCAAGCCGACCGGGAGACGACGCAGCGTCTGGCCGAGGCGGGTAAGCTGCTTGGCATCCAGCTGCTCGACCACCTTATCGTTACCAAACACGACTATATATCGATCATCAACGAAACATAAGGAATGACCTGTTAGCACTCTTGCAATTAGAGTGCTAATTGGCTATACTAAGACAGATATGGCGAAGCGAGATTATTATGAGGTGCTTGGTGTTGCCAAAAGCGCCAGCGATGATGACATCAAGCGGGCATTCCGCAAATTGGCAGTGAAGTACCACCCAGATAAAGCGGGTGGGAATGAAGAGAAATTCAAAGAAATTAATGAAGCGTATGAGGTCCTGAAGGACAAGCAAAAGCGCCAGCGGTATGACCAATTTGGCCATGCAGGCGTTGGTGGTGCCAGCGGTAGTGGTGGCGGTAACCCATTCGCTGGTTTTGGCGACTTTGGCCAGGGGCAGAATATCCACTTTGATTTTGGTGATGGTGGCTTGGGAGATATCTTTGGCCAGTTCTTTGGTGGCGCTGCTGGTGGCAGTGCAAGCCAAGGTCCGTCGCGCGGTCGTGATGTTGAGACGAGTGTAACGCTCGAATTTGAAGAAGCGATCTTTGGTAAAGAAGTTGCCCTTGCACTAACGCTTGATGACGAATGCGAGCATTGTCACGGTAGTACCGTCGAACCCGGCTCAAGCCTTAAGAGCTGTCCAGATTGTAAAGGCACTGGCCAACGTGTGCGGACGATGAACACAATGTTTGGCCCCATTCAGCAGGCGGTAACGTGTGAGACGTGCCAAGGCCGGGGACAGATTCCTGAGAAGGCCTGTACAGTCTGCCAAGGTAGCGGTGTACAGCGCCGCGAGCAAACGATTACCGTCAAGATTCCCGCTGGTATCGATAATGGCTCGACGATTCGTCTCCGTGGTCGTGGCGAAGCTGTAGGTGGTGGCAGTAAGGGTGATCTCTATGTGCAGGTGCGGGTCAATCCACACAAGACGTTTAGCCGCGAAGGTGATGTAATCTTGAGTGAAGAGCATATTGGTATGGCAGATGCAGCGCTCGGTGCCGAGCTCGACGTTAAGACGGTCGATGGGACGATTACAATGAAGGTGCCAGCTGGTACGCAATCGGGCACCGACTTCAAGCTATCTGGCCATGGCGTGCCGCACATGCGAAGCGACAAGCGTGGTCCCCATATTGTGACAGTAGTGGTCGACACCCCAACTAAACTAAACCGCCGCCAGAAGGAAATCCTCCGCGAGTTTAATGACACATTAGGGCGGAAGGGGATATTTGGGTTGTAACTCCAGGTAGGTACTGGTGTAGAATTAAACTACTTGTGGTGAAGGGTTTGATTCTAACCTGTTTGCTGGGTGGTGTAACTTTGCTAGATCATTTCAAAATTCGATAATGGAAACGTGGCTTTGCTCACAGTGCTCTGCAAATATAAGAGAAAGAGTCTTGATTTATACGGTGGTTTATTGCTAAAATAGCCTCACTATGATGACGAGCCATACTCTCGAGGATAGACCACTTCCATCTCATGATATGCAGGCGAAAGAAGCTCGGCGTAGCCAGAATAGCTCCGTCGATATAGATCCTGAAGTGTTCCGAGGAAAGTACCAGGAGCTTGTCGAGCGATCACCGAAAGTCATTGAATCACTTGTTCCCGATCAAGAAAGCAAAGAAGCGGCAATTGACAGTCTAATTACAGGTAGTGCCACGTCTTTTCAACAAAAGTATCCAGTCATTGCGGAGTATTCCGACGAAGATTATACAACCATACAAGATACTACAGAAGCGCTGATATCTATGGCCGAGTCTATGTCAGAGCCAGAGAGGACAGTCTATCTCCAGGCGATTGAGGCTCGCAAGCAAGAGGCGAACTTGATAGTAGCGATGAGGGATTATAAAGCAGCAACAGACCCAATAGCAAGAGAAGCAGTAGCACAGCGTTTTATGGAGATAAATATTACGCTCTATGGTGAGCCAGATAAGACAACATATGAGTCATTACTCGGCGAAAAAATTGCCAACATCTTTCATAAAAAGCGTAGTCAAAGCGCTGAGATAATCTTTCAGGAGCTTCGGAATCTTCTTCCAGAAAATGTACTAGATGGTACACGTGTACAAGATCGATTTCGTCCATCTACTGAGACCATGAGATGGATGAACGAAGTTGTTCATGGATTGTATGATAATATGCTTCGACATGTTGATAGCTATGTAGAAGCGCATAAATCGGAGCTTCAAATAGAATCACACGATGAGACGGTTATAAAAATCCAGCCGACACACCTTCAAGATATCTTTCGGAATATCTTGACTGAGGAATTCCTTGCGTCATCCAAAGAGCCTGAAGAAAGTAGCCAGACAGGTGATATACAACAGGATGCACAAGCTGCGACAGACTGGGATAATACCGAGACGAGAAGTGCTGAGAAAGATACGGATTGGAAGATTGAGGTGACAGAGGCAAAATCAATCAATGTTGATCCAGACACAAGACATATCAGAATACCCCAAGACCGAGAAGCTATGTCTGTTAATGAAGTAAAACGACTAGTTGTGCACGAAATAGGTGTGCATGTCTTAACGCGAATGACTGGTGGTTCGACAAACCTTGAGCCGCTCGCACAGGGCTTAGCTGGTTTTAATGATACGCAAGAAGGGCTTGGGAAAGCAATGGAACACGCCCTTGAAGGAGAATATCAAGAAGCTGGTATAGATCACTATATTACTGCTGGGCTTGCCTATTTTGACAACAAGGACTTCAAAGATGCTTATGATGTGAAGTGGCGTCTCAAACTTCTCGAGAGCCTCAAGCCTGATCAAATACCAACACAAGCACAGATTGACAAAGCCAAGCAATGGGCAGCAAATACAACAATGCGTATCTACCGGGGTACTGATGACTTGCCACTATTTAAGGATCTCTGCTATTACAATGGGTCAAAAGAAGTATGGGAGTATCTAGAGAAAATTTGTGGTGATGATTTGCAGCTGAGTTTGTTGCTGGCTGGTAAAATTAATACCTCAAAGAAGCACCAGAGAGTCATACTTGAATCACATAGTACTTAAACTAAATACAAGCAATGAAAGTTCAATACGATAAAAGTTTAAAGATAGCAGGCGTTAGTATACAGCCATGGGCAAGAATTGGGCCTGAGCAGTGGTTTGATAATTACAAAATTGCTTCACTAGCTGGCTGGAATATGCGCAGTCAGAATGTAGAGCACATGAATAGTCTCGCTTATGTGCGCGATCAGTGCGAGAGACCTTATACAGGTGAACTAACTACACAGGCTCTTTTGCAAGACCCAATATTCCAAGATATGGTAATAACTCATTTGCCCGAGTATCATATTTTTACGTATAAACCTTTTGTAATTCCTGAGCGATTAAAACAAAGCAGTTTGCAATTTTTGCCTAGAAACGATATGTACGCGTTGGCTCAGAAGTTTGAGAATAAATCGTGGTTTCGGCGTATTTTTGCAGAGCGTCTTTGCAGCATTCCATCACATAAAATATACCCTTGGCGAGAAATGTTATCGGATGAGGAATATTTTTCTAATCTCTGTGATGGACGCAGTAAGATTGTTTTGCAAGATGCTGCACTTGGTGGAGGGAAGGGGTCGTTTATTGTCGATAGCTTCGAGTCGTTCTGTTCTGCAATAAATACAATGCAAAATAGCAATGGTTTGGTTGGTGAGGTAGTTGTATCAGACTATATTGCTGATGGCCGTGATTGGTCGGTGCAGGGCGTTGTAACGCGCTACGGGGTCTTCATAGGGCCAGTGCAGCGGCAGATTATTGCAGACCCGAATTTATCAAATACAAGCATTCCTGGTACTGAGAAGTTTTGCGGTATTGAAATATTAGCAGATGATCAACACACGTGGCAGAGTAGTCAGCTAACGAAAAATGCACGCGTTATAGGCCAGGAATTATACGATAGAGGATATCGTGGTATTTTTGGTGTTGATTCTTTGGTGACGGATGATACAGTGTATACTATCGAAGTTAATGCACGCATTACGGGCGCTACACCGCTTCTTACAATGAGCTATAATGCAAAGAAGCATATCCCCTTCTATCTTCTTCATATCTTAGAGTTAACGAATGCCAATTATATTATTGAGGATAATTCATACAGTAATGACTATAATGATTGCGCGCTAATGGTGCTTCATCAACGAGACAGTGAGACAGGCATCGCCGACAGTCCTCGGTCGGGATTATATAATGAAAAGATGCAAATCATAGGCGATATAATGTCATTCGATAGGTCTTCTTCTGCAAAACAGGTTTTTGTACAGGATTATACAAGGAGCGAGAGGTCTATTGCGCGAGGGTCTCGATTGGCGTCTATATTTACTAATTTTCGTGTTATGGATGAAGAGGGTGTGCTTATGAGAGAATCAAGAAATATTATTGATATAATTGAAAATAGTTCGAAGTAAATAAATGTATCGCTATGAATATGGAGCAAGAAAGCAAGAATAGTATCAAAAAAGCGGACCTGTCACGGTATGGCATTACTTCTCGATTACTAATGAAGGAGGCGCTCCGAAAAGGGTACCAGGTCACAACAGTTCCAGGTCGTTTAGCAATATCACATGTGGTGCGCTGTGAAAAAGACGGCAAAGAGCTTTACTTTTATAATCTTAATACTGCACTAAACCCTTCATATGCAGTTCAGGTGAATGAGGATAAGATCTGGACGAATAACATACTACACCAATCGCATATACAAATACCAGATACATATCCATTGAAAATAAATAGACCCGAAGACGTGGTAATTGACGATACACTTCGAAAAATGCTAGAGTCCCATGAGCGTCTTGTTGTCAAATCTGCTACAGCAAACTACAGTAATAATGTTCTTATTAACACTGGTGATGAAGAAGGTTTGCTTCGTGCAATACACCGTGTATATCAGAATAGTGGTGGACAACCTGATATAATTGTTCAGCAAATAGTTTTTGGGCAAGAATATCGCTTCTTAGTGTTAAATAAAAAAGTCATTGCAGTAGCATATCGTCGACCACCATATGTTGTTGGAGATGGAGTGTCAACAATACGAACCTTGATAAGTAAAAAAAATAATAATTGCTCAAAGCATGGCAACAGACACGCTAGTTTAGTAGCAAAAATAAACATTGAAGATGTGTCGAGACATAAAGGTATTCACTTTTTGCAATACGTTCCCGAGAAAGGTTCTGTTGTTGAGGTTTTAGATACATTGAATCTGAGCAGGGGAGGTGAAGCAGTTGATGTCACGAGTTATGTGTCTGATGAACTCAAAACTATAGCAATTCAAGCAGCATCAGCGTGTTTTCTTGGTATTGCTGGCATTGATATTGTAACGGATAACATTAGCGGCGATGGAAATGATAGCTATGTCGTAAGAGTGAAGGCATCTCCAGGGATACGAATGCACCAATTTCCAACAGAAGGCAAACCTCGGAATGTTGCACGAAAACTATTTCATGCTATTGAAAAAACGGCGCATCCTATCGGCAAAAAAATAGTCATGATTGGCCGAGTTGAAAAGGTTGCTTTGCCTGATTTTATTAATGAAAAATTTAAAGCTCGGATAGATACGGGGGCAACAGTCTCGTCTATATGGGCAAGTGATATTCGAGTTAATAAGACAGGCCTCTATTGCAAACTATTTGGTGAAGGATCCCCAGTGTATACTGGTGAGGAGTTGCATTTTTCTGAGTATTCCATGCGCTCTGTTCGGAGTTCGAATGGTTATGAGGAATTGCGGTATCAAGTTGTCATTAATGTAAGTTTGGCAGGAAGGCGAGTGAAAGCAAAAGTTACACTAGCAGACAGATCGGGGCAGATCTACCCAATGCTGATTGGAAGAAATATTTTGCGTAATAAATTCATCGTTCATGTTGCAGAGGGTGATATTGATAAGAAGGCTGAAAGTAGTAATCGTCAAGAACTACGCCAAAATGGACTACAATAGAGACACAGAGCTTATAATAAGCAAAATCGATAAAATAATAGTACGAGGTATGGAGTGAAAATCGCAATACTCAGCAACGGCAATGTGAACTACTCAACGCTTCGCCTCAAGGAAGAGGCGGAGAGGCGTGGACATAGTGTGAGAGTGATTAAATACCGCAAATGTTATGTGACGATTGATGAGAAGAACCCAACGGTGATGTATGATGGTGAAGCAATCGATCAGTATGATGCAATAATTCCGCGCATTGCAAGCTATATGACTCGCTATGGCACAGCAGTAGCGCGCCAATTAGAAATGGCGTACCCACGCACGCTTTTTGTTAATCGCTCGATTGCGATTACCCGGGCGCGCGATAAACTGCGTTCGACACAGCTGCTAGCCCGAGGTGGAGTAGCTATTCCTAAGACAGTGTTTAGCCGTAACTCAGCCGATATAGACGATCTCCTTAACGAACTTGGTGGTACGCCAGTTATCATCAAACTCGCTCGTGGTACTCATGGTAATGGTGTGGTGCTAGCGGAGACGAAGAAGGCGGCAAAGTCAGTGCTTCAGGCGTTGTACCTCACCAACGAGGATGGGACAAACATCCTGTTGCAAGAATTTATTCGTGAGTCAGCTGGAGTAGACATCCGCGCCTTTGTGGTGGGGAGCCGGGTAGTGGCGAGTATGAAGCGCCAGAGCTTAGACGATGACTTTCGCTCTAACCTCCATAAGGGAGGCGAAGGAACGCCGATTCGCTTGACGGATACCGAGCGTCGCATGTGTTTGCGGGCAGCTAAGGCGATGGGCTTGACGGTGGCGGGTGTTGACTTTATGCGCTCGAGTCGTGGGCCGTTGGTGCTTGAGGTCAATGCGAGCCCAGGCTTTGGGATAGAGAAAATTACGCGGCGCAATGTGGCCAAGCCAATCATTGAATATATTGAGCGCAATGCGAAGCGGCAGCACAAGAGGGATCGTGTTGGGGCATAACCATTCAAACGTATTTGCTTTTCTCATAACGCTTATGTTGAATTGGTGTCATGGTATAATGATGGCATGATGTTGATTGGATTGCTTGCTGGCATGGCTGTGGTTTTGGCTGGTTTGGTATATGTAGCGAAGCGGCATTTTGGGCTGCCAGTCATGGGCCTGGCGGTCGGTATGGTAGTGACGCAGCTATGGGCGGCAGATGTCATGCCGTATGCTGCTGGGGTTGGCATAGGCATTGACCGATCTGCTTTGCTTGCAGCGGTGACGATTGTGCTGACGGTGCTACCAGCTGTGGTGCTGGTGTGTTGCGGCTCGGTGGTGAGTCAGCGCTGGTGGCGCATTGGTGGCTCACTGATCTTTGGTGTTGTGGCAGTGTATGTGTTGTTTGGCGCGCTGAGTAGTCTCGTACCACCAGTTGATGAGACAAGCAAGACGGTTATGGCAGCGCTGGATGGGTCTCATGCAGCGGTTGTAACGATAGGGTTTGCATGTGCCCTTGTTGACACGCTCGTGGCTCGTACAAAGGGTGTAAAACCACACAAGAAAAAGTGATAGATATACCTCTTGTGCGTGTCACTCTATGAGTATGTTTTTGCGAGAAATATACGTGTTGATGTACTTAGCAAAATGACCCTCATAATAAAGGGTCATTTTAGTGTTGTGATTCGCGTGTAGCTCTAGTGGGTATTACGCGGCGTTCGTTGCAACGTTTGTCACATCATCGAGTGCTTCAAGTGCATCGATAATTTTGGTAAGCTTGCGCGCGGTTTCGTCGTCCTCGATAGCAACGGTATTATTGGGCACATACTGGAGCTCTGCGTCTTCAACAGTCATGCCAGCTGCGAGCAAAGCTTCGCGGACTTTGGCAAGTTCCTTTTTGTCGGTATAAACGGTGAGGCCGCCATCTTCTTCTGTTGCATCCTCAGCTCCAGCGTCTAGCACGGTGAGGAGCGCTTCTTCGCCACTGGCTGCTACACGGATTACACCTTTGCGCGCAAACTGAAACATCACACTGCCGCTATCTGCCATAGTGCCACCATTCTTGGTTAGAGCGGTGCGGACCTCTGGGTAGGTACGATTCTTGTTGTCGGTTGCTGTCTCGATAATGATGCCAACACCACCTGGGCCGTAGCCCTCATAGACTGCCTCTTCGAGTGCGGCAGCATTTTTATCATTAATGCGATCAATTGCCCGCTGGATATTGGCGTTGGGCATGTTGGCTGCCCGAGCCTTCTCGATGGCCAATGCGAGGCTTGAGTTGGTTGTTGGATCGGTGCCGCCACGGGCTGCAATGGCAATCATATTGCCAAGCTTGGTAAAGGCTGCGCCGCGCTTTGCATCAACCACGGCCTTTTGGCGATGGGTCGTGGCCCATTTACTGTGTCCAGACATAGGTTCTCCTTGATTGTTCTATCTTTCAACTCATTGTAGCATATTGGGTGATTATTATTCTACGAGCGAGGTGTCGCGTAGTGAGTAACCAGTTGCCCGCCAGAGCCACCAGCAGAGGCTAATGAGCCCACCATACCATAGTGTCACACCCCACCATGGCAGTGTAAAATCGAGCTGGGCCCATGGGAAGGCGGCACATTGCTGGACGACCCACAGCATGGCATCAAGCAACCATTGTGCTGGTGCGCCAAACACTGTCGCTGCTGCTGGCCACACAAGCGCTCCAACCCCAGCAATGCACGTGAGAAGCATCGCTAGCGGCACCCACGGCACAATGAGTAGATTGGCTGGCAGCGCCACGAGCGATAATTGCCCAAATGCTGCGAGGCTAATCGGTAATGTAGCAAGCTGTGCAGAGATTGTCTCACCCAAGACTTGGCGGCCGATTGATGGCTCTGCTGGGCCAAAGAAATAGCGCTGCAACAGCGGTGCGAGAATCATCACTCCAGCGAAGGACGTAAAGCTTAGCTGCCAGCCAATATCTCCCCAGACATAGCTTGGGTTCCATAGTACGGTAGCAGCACTTGCTACTGCTAGCAGTGTAATGGGGTGAAACGCACGACCATACGCCCAAGCCCAAATGCTGAGCCCAGCTACCAAGCCAGCGCGTGTCATACTTGGGCTTAGGCCAGTGATGGCGACAAAGCCAAGGACGAGACTTGCACTGGTAAGTACCGCAAGATAGCGCGACACCTTGGCAAACAAGCGCCGAGCGAGGCGGACGAGGATCGTGAGGTTATACCCACTTGCCACAACGATGTGGGTGAGGCCAGTAGCGCGCATTGCTTCTTGGATATCGTGCGGCAGAGCGCGCTTTTGGCCAAGGATATAGCCACTGCCAAGGCTAGCGGCTGGCTCGTGAATTGCGTGGCGAATATGCTCAGCAAACCAATCACGTACTTGCAGAGCTACATCGCCAGGCTGTGGCTGGACAATACGCTCCACATGAGCACGCTGCATGACAGCAGCAAAGTTGCCAAAGCCAGGCTTGAGCTTGCCTCGCACAACCAGCCAGTCGCTGCGATGGATTGCAGGGTTGCCGTGCAGACTCACCCATACTGTGCCAGGTAGCGAGCGGCTATTGAGGCCGATAGCACTCAGCCTCACGACGAGTTGGTTGCGTTGATTTGTATCAGGGTCGTCCTGCACCTGCCCAGTGATTGTCGCTACCTGCCCAAATGATGCCGCGTAGGAGCGCTGTTGCTGCTGGTCGCTCCCACCGCGCACTAGGCCAACCATAAGGCCAGCAATCAATATGATAATAAGGCACCACCGCCGGCTTTGATGCAGTGCACAGGCAATACCGCCGCCGGCTACGACAAGCCACCACCACGCAGCGTACGGCCACCACTGTGCTAGTGCCACTCCACCAACGATGCCACCGCAGCACAGTGTGAGCTGCCACGTTGGGTGAATTCGCCGTTGCCACCACATCATTGGTTATCATTAAACCATTGCGTTGCTGGTGCGTCAATTTATTACATCTGAATCGCGGTCTTTCTATTAATTTTATGCTGCTTGCTCCGCTTTTTTGTAGAGTGTACCAAGAGAGCTAGAATTTTTATGTATTTGTTTTCTTATGGTGGAATTATTGAATCTTTTACGTTCAGCAAGAGATCTTTATATCTTACTGGGTGAGGTAGCGAGATATAATCTCTCACGGAGGAAAAAGACGAATTTTGCTATAGATAGTAGAATTTTGGAAGACTGATGATGAATCCAGTGTTTGCTCCGCTTGACAGTCTACCACGACCAGTGCTATACTCGCAGAGTCTACGGGCCCATAGCTCAGCAGGTTAGAGCACCTGCCTTTTAAGCAGGGTGTCGTGAGTTCGAGCCTCACTGGGCCCTCCATTGATCAATTAGCAGGCGAGATAGCCTGTTTTTTGTTGTATCTGTTTGAAAGCCTAAAGATCCGCATTATAAAATCTTAATTCCTATTTCTCGCTATTATTGTGCGTTAGAGAACAAAATCCGACCACCGTATTAGTTTGCGTGATAAACAAAACAATATGCTTGTGCTTGACCAAGAGGGTTACTTTGCGCATAATCGTGGCGAGGAGGAAAAACAAAATGCAAACTATGCGGAATTATACCCGGCGAATTATTGCATATGGGCTTGCCGTAACCATGATGATACCAGGAATAGCTGGAGCTTCTGCGCTTGGTGCTGATTCTTCCACTGCTTATTTCGCCACCATCGGCGATTTTTTATTTGAACGGGCAGTAGCGCGTGATGATGCAGCTAGCGACAGGTCTACAATAGCTCAGCCTGTAGTGCGTCTTGCCGCTCATACTGAGCATGATGCGCTGATGATCGGGGCACTCCACACGACAGACCGGCGCACCGTGAGTGCAGTTGAACTGCATAACACTGCGCGCCAGTTTGCGCCGCTTAGTGATGTCGCACTTGTTGTCAGTGTTAGCACAAACCACACCGACTACATGTGCCGCGTCAATCTACAAGGATATGCACCACCCCAGTCGTCGGTGCGTTACTATCATCCAGCGGTAGCCCCGGCGGATGGCGCGCAGCTCCAGGGCTGCCCGAGTGTACCAGATGGTGAGCAAGTCACGCGGTATGATGTAGCGCTGGAGCGATCGGGTGCGACTATTGATAAAGCAAGCGCAGCCGTAGATGAGCTCGCAGGTGCACTTGTTTGGGAGCGTACCCACTGGACAGCAGCGGCACGGGCTGGGGTATTTGCCAAGGATTTTCGGGCACGAGCTGGTGAAGCTGAGGTAACTGCGCCGTACGAGACGCCAGGCGAGCCACCTTTGCAAATTCTTGAGGTCTTGCCTCATCCACACACCTGCGACACAGCACCAGATAATTGTCAAAAATATGTCAAAATCAAAAATACCGGCGACCAGCCAATCGACCTTGCTGCCTATCGTTTGCGTAGTGGTACACCTGGCAGCAATAGTACGGTGCGAAACACCTCATCTCTTGCGGGGACTATTGCACCAGGCCAGGTACTGACGATTCGTGCTCAGGCAAATGGTGCGGAGCTTGCGGTGCTGCGTAGCGGTACACTGTGGTTTGAGGATCAGTATGGTTTAGTGAGCTTTTCGCCGCACATTGATGCATATAGCGGTGCAGGACAGGCTGCGTACCAGGGCAAGTCTTGGGCATACAATTCGCAAACTGGCACGTGGCAATGGACAACGCCAAGCCCCGACCAAGCCGATAATATCATCACTGATACGCCAGCCTCACCTCATCAGCCATCGGGTAAACCGTGTCCCGCTGGCCAAGAACGCAACCCAGCAACAAATCGTTGTCGAAAAATCAACAACGGTGAGAAGCGATCAAAACAGACGGCCGGTAATGCAAAGGCAGCGCGTACTACCTCTCGCACCCAAAAGCTGACGATCTGCAAGCCAGGCCAAGAGCGTAACCCCGCAACGGGCCGTTGCCGCGCAGTATCTGCCACTGGCCAGCAATTGGCTGCGTGCAAGGCGGGGCAGTATCGTAATCCTGCCACAGGGCGCTGCCGAGCGCTCGCTGGCGGTAAAGCACCAGCTGCTGTATGTAAAGCAGGGTACTATCGCAACCCAGCGACTGGCCGCTGCAAAAAGCTTGGCGCAGCAAATAGTCGCCAGCTGACGCCCTGCAAGCCAGGCCAAGAGCGCAATCCATCGACTAATCGCTGCCGCAAATCGACGAGCAAGAATAGCAAAGCACCAGCTGCAGGCTACGCTGTTGAGCCGGATAGTAATAATGGGCAGACAGAGATTGTCTGGTGGATGATTGGTGGGGTAGCTATCGTGGCAGTGGGCTATGCTGGCTGGGAGTGGCGTAGTGAGATTGGCCAGTGGCTACGCCGGATGGTGCGCAAAGGTTAGAGTCTCATTAGCTATACTATAGCGGTATATAGCAGAATCCCTCAGATTCGGCTATACTAGCATCATGCGAATCATTGGTATAGATCCGGGCACTGGTATCCTTGGCTTTGGCGTCATCGACGTTCATGGTGGCGCAACGCGACTCGTCACAGCTGGTGTTATTACGACGCCGCCGCATACGCCAACACCAGAGCGCCTTGGTGAGATATTTGATGGACTCACCAGTATTATTACAGAGGCGCAGCCCACAATGATGGCGATTGAGAAGCTCTTCTTTGCCCGCAATATAACTACCGCTATGAGCGTAGCCGAAGCACGTGGCGTAGCGCTGCTGACTGGCCAGCGGGCAGGACTGCGGATTGAGGAATATACACCACTCCAGATCAAGCAGACAATCACCGGCTATGGCAAAGCAGATAAAAAGCAAGTGCAAGAGATGGTGCGGCTCCAACTAGGCCTTCAGACGGTGCCCAAGCCAGACGACTGTGCAGATGCTCTCGCGGCAGCAATTATGGCAGCATTTATGACGCGGCAGAGCTAGTGAGCTGTTGCTAGGCGCAGCTACACTGACAAAGTCAGAAATTAGATTATAAAAAGGCTGACGCTTGTGCTCTATCAGAGATGAGAAAGAGAAAAGCGCTAAGATTGGTGTTTTCAGCACATTGCACCAGAACGATGGTATAATTAAACTATGCAACTACCTCGAGGAAGACAACAACCAGCCCGAATGGGCAGATATGCCAACTTTGGAGAGGTTCGCCAGTCGAAGCCACCGCGCCGAAGACGCGAGCATAAACATTTCTTGTGGTTTTGGAATATGAGCAAAAAGAAGAAGGCGATGGTGATTCTGACGCCGTTTTTGCTGTTTTTGCTGATTGTGCCGATCTTGACATACCTATATTATGCACGTGATATCTCCGACCAAGAGCGGCTGATGAACCGCAACAACACTGGTATCGTCCTCAATGATGTTAATAACAAGCCGCTCTATAGTGTGGGGCGAGCCCAGCACCGCAATATGGTGAAGCTAGCTGACATCTCTGACAGTATGAAAAATGCGCTACTGGCTAGCGAGGACAAAGACTTCTATAAACACCCTGGGTTCAGTCTAATCGGTATCTTCCGGGCAGCCTTCCAGCGCCATGGTGGTGGCTCGACCATTACGCAGCAGCTCGCCAAGAACACTGTTCTCACAAGCGAGCAGACCTTTATGCGTAAGTACCAGGAGCTGTTCGTAGCGCTCGCGATCGAGCAGAATTATACGAAGGACCAAATACTCGAGATGTATCTCAACTCTGTGTATTATGGCGAAGACTCATTCGGCATCGAGGAGGCAGCCAAGATTTACTTTGGTAAAGCACCAAAGGACCTTACGTTGGCTGAGAGCGCTATGCTTGTTGGTGTGCTGCCAGCCCCAACTGCTTACTCACCAATTAGCGGCAGCCCAGAAAAGGCCAAGCAGCGTCAAAAGACAGTGCTCGGCCGTATGGTTGACGTGGGTGCCATTACTAATGAGCAAAAAGACGCAGCATATGCGCAGCAGCTCTCGTATGCATCGACGGCAAACACCGTTAAGTCGATTGCACCACACTTTGCACAGATGGTTATAAACCAGCTTAAACAGAAGCTATACAGCGCGGAAGATAAAAATGCGTATGATAAGTTAATGCGCTCGGGCTACCAGGTAAAAACAACACTCAATATGGACACGCAGCAGATGCTAATCGATAACGTTTCCAAACAGATTCCATACCTTAATAACCGTGGTGGTACGAATGCAAGTGGTGTTGTGATAGACGTCAAGACAGGCCGAGTGCGCGCACTGGTGGGCAGTGCCGACTACAACAACCCGCAGTGGGGTAATGTCAATATGGCAACAACGCCGCGCCAGCCAGGCAGTAGCTTCAAGCCGATCTACTATGCAGGGGCACTAGCCGAGGGGGTCATTACACCAGCGACAATATTCCAAGATAAGCCAACTGACTTTGGCGGTGGCTACCAGCCGCTCAACGCTGACAAACGTTGGCACGGGAGCGTGACGACGCGTCGAGCAATTAGTTGGTCGCTCAATATCCCGAGCGTGGAGATTATGAAGAAGTTTGGTATTAGTAAGTCGGTTCAAACGGCTAACAATCTTGGTATCTCATCGATTACTCAAGCAACAGGTGAGAAGAATGGTTTGTCTCTCGCACTTGGCTCCGGTGAGGCATCACTAACGCAAATGACTAATGCCTATGCAGCATTTGGCAACCAAGGGCAGCAATTTGAACTGGGGCTCATTGAGCAGGTTAACGACAAATACAACAAGAAAGTTAGCTGGCCCAACGCAACGAGCAAGCGGGCAATTAGCGAAGGCGGGGCCTACTTGATCTCAAACATTTTGTCCGATAATTCGGCACGAGCGAGCGTATTTGGCTCAACCCTCACGGTGCCTGGCCATACTGCGGCTGTCAAGACAGGGACGACGAATGATAACAAAGATGCCTGGACAATTGGCTATAACCCAGAGTATGCCGTTGGCGTCTGGGTTGGCAATAATGACAATACACCAATGAAAAATGGTGGCTCAGACATGGCAGGGCCAATCTGGCGCAACACAATGACGAAACTCTTAGCAGGCCAGTCGAATACTCAATTCCCTGTGCCAAGTGGTGTTGTACAGCGCTCGGTCTGTACGAGCGACGGTGGCCTGGCTACTACTGAGAATGCCAAGGGGACGTACAAAGAATACTTCCTAACTGGTGCATTGCCAACCAAGCAGTGTAATGTTGTGCGCACCAAGATCGAGGTCTGTAATCTCAGTGATAAAAAGATGGAGTCTATTTACGAAGATGACTTCGACAGCACGAAGTACTCAAAGAACAGTTCAGACTGCTCTACGACCAAGCAACAAATCCGTGTCTGTGACGTCGAGCAAAAGCGCATCATTACCATCGACGAAAAAGACTTTGATAGTAGCCGTTACTCAAAGAACATCGCAAGCTGCCGGTCGTCAAGTAGTAGGGGAAGCTCTGGCAGTACAAGCGACGACAGTGATAATAGCTCGACCATTAACGGTAATACTCGCCGCCGCAATAATACCGGCAACAGTGGCAATACTGGTGGTACGAGTGGTGATAGTTCTGGTACTGGTGGTACGGGCGACGACGACAGTTCTGGGCAGAATAGTCAGAACAATACTGGTGGCAATAACAACAACTTCTTCAGGACTAACTTTTAGTGCTTTGAGGAGACGTGGATGATTGCTCATATTGCTGGCCAAGTTGATGAGAAGTTTGCGGGTAGTGTCATCATTGATGTGCAGGGGGTTGGCTATGAGATAGCGGTCGCAGCGCATGATTATGATGCGATGCAGCTTGGTGAGGTAGTCAAGCTCTATACATACCACCATATCCGAGAGCAAGCGCAGGAGCTGTTTGGCTTTTCGTCGCGGGCAGCTAAGAAGCTATTTGAGCTGCTCATCACCGTGCAGGGTGTGGGCCCCAAGGCAGCACTGGCCATCCTCAGCCTTGGTGAGGCTGAGCAGGTGCGCAATGCCTTAGCCAATGCCGATGCGGCCTTTATCCAAAAAGCCAGTGGTGTGGGCAAAAAGACTGCCGAGCGCGTGGTGGTAGACCTGCGAGATAAGGTGGGCGTGCCAACGTACTATGCTACTCACGACGCGCCTGTGCAGGCAGAGCTTGATACAAACGACGAAGCACTCGAAGCGTTGGTTGCGCTGGGCTATACGTTGGCAGATGCCACCAAAGCACTCGCCCATGTTGATACAAGCTTACCCACAGCACAGCGAGTGACAATGGCTTTGAAGCAGTAACAATATAAAGAGAGGAGATGGGATGGCAAAAATATTTGTATCAGGGCAGATTGGTGATATTCCTGTAGTGCAGCGAGTGCAGGCAGCGCTGATGGCGGCTGGACATGAGATCACTCATGATTGGACACGCAACGAAGGCGGAAGCAAAATGTTGGTTGGCCAGCAGACGAAGTTCGATCAAGCAGCAGAGTCAGCACGCCGTGCCACGAATGACATGAATGGTGTGACTGAGAGCGACGTCTACGTTATCTGCACCGATAATGAAAAAGCAGGCAAAGGTATGTATGTTGAGCTGGGTGGAGCGCTTGCACTCAATACCACCACTGGTTCACCACGAATTTATCTGTTGGGTCAACGCAAGCATGCAACAATCTTTTATTTCCATCCCTCGATTCGCTTGTGTGACTCGGTAGATGAAATTATTGCTGACCTTGATCATTGATTAGGAATAATGCAAAAAATATGAGATACTAGCACATGGTGTGAAAATCCTGAGCAGAAAAATTCGGAGAAACCTGATGTGCAGCACATATCTCGCCTAAGAGAAGTGGCAAGTGTGGGGCTGACGGCCCTGCGCTATGGTGGCGTAGAATATATTGCACAGCAGGCGCGTGACGGCAAGCCGATTGGCCTTGCGCCTGCAGCTTTTATGGCAGCTGATGTTGCTGATGGGCAAATTCTTGACGATACGCCACTGCGCCGTGTGACTGACGGCGTGGTGGATACAGCCGCTGTGGTGCGTGTGATGTATGAGCTAGGCAAGCGCTACCCTGAGGCGCGAGCGGGGATTGCTGCCGTTGCCTTTGGACAGGCAGCAACTGGCGCAGCCAATGCCTACCACCTGGCAAAAACTGGTGAAGTGACCAAGGGTGGGCGCTACAAACGGGCCGCTAATATCGCTACGGCGGCTTTTGCCGTTGTAGCGGCACGTGGCAATCCAGAGCGAACGCGTCTCGCAGGTGGTATAGCAGCTGGCGTTGTTGCAGCTACAACAGTGCCACATCTACGTGGAATTGGCAAGCCGACTGGCAAGCAAGTTCGTCGGTTATAATACGCACAGCTTAGGCGTATAGGCACCTCTGTTGACAACTGATGAATTTACCCATATAATAGGACATCTATGTTTGATAAATTTCCTCATTCCTCTAATTCTCAGGTTGATAGTGCACATGAATCGATTAGCCAGTCAAAGGAGCATTATACAAAAGCCTTTGAAGGGTCGGTAGTTCGAGCTAGTAAGCGCTATCCTGAGCTACCTTACCACCACCCTGGGCACATGAAAGATGTGATGGAGGCAGTTGGCGAGCTTGTAGAGCTTTTGCCTGATGATGGCTATCCGCGTGTGATCACTCCATGGCAAAAAGACCTCCTTGCCTTAGCGGCGGCCTGGCATGATGCTGGTTTTGACGATGATAAGGCTCGGGTATATCCGACGAAGGAAGAGTATGCGATAGCACTCATGAAGGAAGATCTCAAGAGCAATGAGATTCATCTGACTAGTAGCGACATTGCTTTTCTTGATCGGGCTATTAGGGGTACAATTATGGTGCCTGCGCTCCAACAGCGTGATACACCCGAGGCGAAGTTGCTCCATCACGCTGATATGGCCTATATGACAGCTGATTGGGAGACATTCTGGCGCGGTGCTGAGGCATTTCACGATGAGGAGCACCCGGACATGTCCTGGGAGAACTTCCAGAAGTTTGAGGCAAAGTTCTTGCTACAATATATAGAGTCATTGAGGGATGACTTTCAATCACTTGGCATCGCTGAGGACGAAATCCAAAAACGATTGGATACTCTTGAATCCCATCTCGAGCAACTTGCGACAATGGACAACCCGTGGCCTGAGATGCAGAATAATCGGTAATGACAAGTGTCATCTCCTCGCTTATAATAAAACGAGAGGAGGTAATAAAAATGAAAAACTGTGACATCTGCCCATTTGTGGTGGAGCAAACAATTGATGACCCGGCGGTGGTCTTGCAAACTGATCGATGGAATGCAGTGCTCGATCGTAATAATCAGCTATATCTTGGCAAGGGGTTTGTGACGCTACGTGAGCACAAGTCATCGCTTGGCGAACTCGATGAGACCGACTGGCGCGAACTCCACGAGGTGATCCGCAGTATGGAGCACGCAATGACCCAGGCATTTGGTGCAGACGTGTGCAACTGGGAATGCTTGATGAACAACGCCGTTAAGGCTGGGCAATCGACTCACGTCCACTGGCACCTCTATCCACGCTATGCTAACGGTACGCACTTTGCGGGAGAGGATTTTCCTGACCCAAAGTGGCCACGGCATCTAGAGAGTGGTGAACACCGTGTGAGTGAGGAGCTATTTGGCAAGATTGTCCTGGCAGTGCAAGAGAACTTACCCTAAGCAAGGAACCATGCCGCTGCAAGGTATATAACAGCCAATATAGCCGGTGCAATTACCATACCCCACTCTTGTTTTTTGAACCCAATAACAACATCGCCAATTTGCGCTAAGCTTGCTGCAGCAAAGACAAGCTGCAGTGCAGAACCATTAAACGTAAATGGAGCAACTACCGTAAGTAACCCCAGTGGCAGTGCTCGAGAAGCGTACATTGCTGCGTAGAATTGCTCGCCATGAGTGATGGTAGTCGAGCGGCTCATCATACCAGGCTTGATGAGTGCAATAAGTGCAGCGATGATCGTTGCAATGGATGATAGGGTCGTGATGACAAGTATGACAGTATGCATGAGTATAGTAAACCATATGATGAGGTTGCTATGCAATCTATCCCCACTACCAATGCTATAATAAATCTATGGCAATAGAACGAATTGTGGATACCAGTAGCCACGCGGATGATAGCGAGGAGCAGCGCATTGAGGTGACGTTGCGACCACAGCGCTTTGCGGAGTATGTGGGGCAGGAACGACTGAAGAAGAATTTGCAATTGGCAATTGCGGCGGCCAAGAAGCGTGGTGAGCCGATCGATCATGTCTTGCTCTATGGCCCACCTGGCCTTGGCAAGACGACGATGGCGGCGGTGATTGCCAACGAGATGGGGGCTGGCTTGCGAGTCACCAGTGGCCCAGCGATCGAGAAAGCGGGTGATTTAGCATCGATCTTGACCAATCTTAACGATAGTGATGTGTTGTTTATCGACGAGATCCATCGCTTGGGGCGTGCTGTGGAAGAAATCTTATACTCGGCGATGGAGGATTTTAAGCTCGATATCGTCATTGGCAAAGGGCCAGCGGCCCGCAGTGTCCGGCTTGATCTACCACGCTTTACAGTGATTGGCGCGACGACACGGACGGGGAGCCTTGCAGCACCATTGCGCGACCGATTTGGGCATATCTATCGTTTGGAGTTTTACACTCCAGAGGAGATTGCACAGATTATCACACGGGCAGCGACCATCCTCGAGACACGCATCAAGCCAGAGGCGTCGCGATTGCTCTCTACCAGGGCGCGCCTCACGCCACGGATTGCAAATCGCTTGCTTAAGCGGGTGCGCGACTATGCGGACGTGAATGGTGATGGTATTATTGATGTAACAACGACAACACAGGCGCTAACCCTGCTGGAAGTTGACGAGCTTGGTCTCGACCCAGCCGATCGTAACCTGCTACTCTCGATGCTCGATACCTATGGCGATAGCCCGGTTGGCCTGACGACAATTGCTGCTCTGACAGGTGATGAGACAACGACGATCGAAGACTTCTATGAGCCATATCTCCTGCAGATTGGTTTTATTGAGCGGACGCCGCGAGGCCGGCGGGTGACACCACGGGCACGACAGCATCTTGGCCGCGCAATGGAGTAAGAGGCATGAGGTGATGAGTCCAAGATATGCTACAATATACCCATGAATTCACAACGATTGCAACGCAATGATCCACCACGGCCCGTCGCCTATGATGTCGATGGTAACCCACTCTATGCCGAGCCGCCCACGGCACCACGCGCGAGCAGCACACTCTATGATGTGAGCGGCAAAGAAGGCGCCCCCCACTACCATGCGCCGCGTCCAGAAGCGAACCTGCCACGGATGTCATCAGAGGTGCGCCGCCGCCATGATGAATCAGTCATGGCCTTCCCGAATCTCAACCTGAGTGAGCAAGAATACATCATTAGTGTGGTGCGTCGCCACCCAATTGGCATGCTGCCAGCGATTGTTATGTCAACCTTGATGACAAGCATTGTCTTAGCACTGATGTTTAATTACGACTATATTTTTGACCTCCTCCACCTGCCAGCTTCTGCCTCGGGGTCATTTATGTTGCTGTGTATGGCGCTCATCTTGGCCTTTGTTCTTGGTGGCTATGTGTCGGTCTGGGTTTATACGCGCAATATGTTTTATCTAACAAATGAGAGTGTTATCCAGGAGATTCAGACGAGTATCTTCTCACACACTGAGCAAACGGTCAGCCTGATGAATATTGAAGATGCCAGCTACAACCAGCGTGGTGTCCTCCAAGCAATGTTTAATTATGGCTCCATCCGCCTCAGTACGGAGGGCGACGAAACAACCTATCGCTTCTCATTCGTAGCTAACCCCAAGCAAGAAATTGCAACGCTCAATAATGCGGTGGAGGACTTTAAGAACGGCCGGCCAGTGGCAAATGACTAATACTAGCAGACGTTGATGATAAAAACACCGAGCAGACAAAGCTCGGTGTTTTTTGCATACCTATATACAGACTTAGGTATTATTGCGGTTGGTCTTGGTGTAGTCTGCCTCACGCTCTAAGTTGGCGGTGAGTTTGTAGCCTTTGCACTGGTTGTCGGTGGTGCAGTCGGTGCCGCTGTAATGGTAGCTAGACTGGGCGCTGCCAAGCTTGTGGCCATTTGGATCGGTAAAGAGCGATGGGTCAACTGAACGTAGCGTCTTGCTATCAATCGTGTTGGGGTAGTGGTTATTCTTCTCAAAATATACTTCTTCCAGGCTATAGTACATTGCGTTAATGGCAGTTTTGCGCTGATTGTCACGCTGCGTCGCTTCGGTCGCGATTTTCTCGCTGAAAAAGAGCCAGCTGCCCGTTGCAAGCAGAGCGATCACAACGATGAGCTCGATGACGGTAAATCCTTTACGTGCCTTCATGGTGTTATTATAGCATGTCTATCACGAAAAAATCTCCTTAGATAGGTCTGTTGCTGCTTAGCACTCCATATTGATCAGTTAGTGAGAAGTTGGAGGTTATAAAAAATAAATCAGTGATAGTCAAGGTGTTATTTTATTACTGCAAATCAATCTCCACGCGGACAATGGCAATAGATTCTGGTATAATAAATTCTTGAAGGAGAGGGGACGTATGACCAAACAATCGAATACGACACAAACCACAGACGACGGCAAGCTCAAAGCGCTTGGCCTCGCGATGGATCAGATTACAAAACAATTTGGCGATGGTGCCATTATGAAGCTTGGTGAATTCCACCAGGCGGATGTAGCGGTGATTCCGTCTGGCTCACTGAGCCTCGATCTTGCGCTGGGCGGCGGCTATCCTAAGGGGCGCATTATCGAGATTTATGGGCCAGAGAGTAGCGGTAAGACGACACTCACGTTGCATGCCATTGCAGAGATTCAGAAGCAGGGTGGCACAGCAGCCTTTGTTGATGCCGAGCATGCGCTCGACCCAAGCTATGCCAAAAAGCTTGGTGTCGATACAGACAACCTTTTGGTGTCGCAGCCAGATAATGGTGAGCAAGCGTTGGAGATTACGGAGACGCTGGTGCGGTCGAACGCCGTTGATCTCATCGTGGTGGACTCGGTGGCAGCGCTGACACCGCAAGCCGAAATTGATGGCGATATGGGTGATTCACATATGGGTCTCCAGGCTCGCTTGATGAGCCAAGCACTGCGTAAGCTAACGGGGATTATCAACAAGAGCAAAGCAACCGTCATTTTCATCAACCAGATTCGCATGAAGATTGGCGTAATGTTTGGCAATCCTGAGACAACGACCGGTGGTAATGCGCTAAAGTTCTATGCCTCGCAGCGGGTGGATATCCGCCGGATTGGGCAGATCAAAGTGGGTGACGACATTCGCGGTAACCGCACAAAGGTAAAGGTGGTGAAGAATAAGATTGCGCCGCCCTTCCGCGTTGCTGAGTTTGACATTATGTATAATGAAGGCATTTCTAAGACTGGCGACATCTTGGATTTGGCGGCTACGCACGGCATTGTCGAAAAATCTGGTGCCTTCTACAAATATAACGGCGAGACCATCGGTCAGGGTCGCGACAAAACTAAATTGTATCTGAAAGAAAACCCTGA